>Ga0160428_1000359_pt1 | contig 53303 bp, 45 predicted proteins | sample SolpanmetagenomM_FD_108198 | JGI IMG/M metagenome (GOLD analysis project Ga0160428, IMG submission 108198) | Solar panel surface microbial communities from Lawrence Berkeley National Laboratory, California, USA - M | ecosystem: Engineered > Built environment > Solar panel > Unclassified ... | reverse complement strand
TTGGGCGAGCGGCCGGTGAAGGTGCCGGTGTCGGCCATGAGGGCGCCGGTGTCGGTGAGCGTGCCCTCGCCGCGGCGCAGGGCGTGGGCGATGAGGGCGGCCGGGGGCAGGTTGAGGTGGGCCCGGGCGGGAGCCTGCGCGAAGCCTAGCGGCGTCAGGCGGGCCGTAAGGTCGGGGGTAGGGGAGAAGCTGGGCATAGACTGAAATAATAAGCTGATGAAAAGCAGGCTAGGCGGGCTGGCCGGCATCTTTATTGAGGCGCGAGGTAGTCTTAGTTTCGCTCATCGTGAGAAACAGCAGCAGCGACAGGCCGATGCAGCCGGCGGTGTACCAGTAGAAATACGACTCGTGGCCGGCGCGCTTGCACCACAGGGCGATGTACTCGGCAGTGCCGCCAAACACGGCCACCGTGAGCGCGTGCGGCAGGCCGATGCCCAGCGCCCGCACCTCCACCGGAAACAGCTCGGCCTTCACCACCACGTTGATGCCGCTGTAGCCGCTCACGATGACGAGCGCCAGCACTAGCCAGCCCAGCGCCACCCACGGGCTGGTGCTGTGGCTGAGGACCGTGAGCAGCGGCACGGTGCCCAGCAGCCCACCCACACCGAAAAAAATGAGCAGCGGCCGCCGCCCAATGCGGTCCGACAGCGCCCCGAACAGCGGCTGCATGGCCGCAAAAACCAGCAGCGAGAGAAAGCTGATGTTGGCCGCCGCAGCCTTGGGCATGTGGGCGGTGTTCACCAAAAACTTCAGCATATAGGTAGTGAACGTGTAGAAGGCCAGCGTGCCGCCCGCCGTGAGGCCCACCACCGTGAGCACCGCGCGCGGGTGCTGCCGCAGCACGTGCAGGCTGCCGCGCTGCTCCTCGGGCGTGTGCTGCTGGGCCTCGAAGGCAGCCGTTTCGGGTAGGTTGCCGCGCAGGTAGAGCGCCACCACCGACAGCCCCGCCCCGATGACGAACGGAATGCGCCAGCCCCAGGCCAGTAGCTGCGCCTCGGTCAGCAGCACTTTTTGCAGCACCAGCTGAATGCCTAGCGCCAGCAGCTGTGCCCCGATGAGCGTGAGGTACAGGAAGCTGGAGTAGAAGCCGCGCCGGCTGGGGCTAGCCATCTCGGCCAGGTACGCGGCCGATACGCCGTACTCGCCGCCCACGCTCAGGCCTTGCAGCAGGCGCGCCGTGAGCAGCATCACGGGGGCCACCAGGCCCACTGTTTGGTAGGTGGGCGTGAGGGCAATGAGCAGCGAGCCCAGCGACATGAGCAGCACCGACAGCGTCATCGACTGCTTGCGGCCCACCTTGTCGGCAATGCGCCCAAACATCCAGCCCCCGATGGGGCGCATCAGAAAGCCGAGCGCAAAGATGCCCGCTGTTTGCAGCAGCTGCGCCGTGGTGTCGTCGGAAGGGAAGAACGAGCCCGAGAAATAAAGCGAGAACGCCGAGAATACGTACCAGTCGTACCACTCCACCAGGTTGCCCAGCGAGCCGCTCAGAATGGCTTTGAGCCGGTGGGGCGCCAGCGGGGCGGACGCCGCCGGCGCCGTGCCGAGGCCCGCAGGAAGCAAGACGGAGGAGAGCTGGCTAGCCACTGGGTGGGAGATAGGGAGTGGAAAAGCAGCCAAGTGAGTAGTTACTTACCCACAGCTGTGCTGCAAAGGAGCCGCCCAATTTTGATGAAATTTCAAATTAATGTTAGCATTTCTCTGAAATTTTCGGACGCTCCCGGCCAGCGGCCCCCGCCGCTAGGAGGCGCTGGGCGCAAATACCACCCGCAGCCGGTGCCAGCCCTCAGCATACTCGTAGCTAACGCGGTGGCCATACAACTCGCTGATGCGCCTGACGATGGCCAGGCCGATGCCGATGGAGTCGAGCTGCGCGTTGCCCTTTTTGAAGCGCCCAAACAGCTCGCTCACCGGGGCTGAGGGGGCGTGGCCGGTGTTTTCCAGCAGTAGGTCGGTGGCCGAAAGCTGCACCCGCAGCTGGCCGCCGGGCAGGTTGTGGCGGATGGCGTTGCTGAAGAGGTTGTTGAGCAGCAGTTGGGCCAGCGCGGCATCGAGCGGCACGCGCACGCCGGGCGCGATGGCCAGCGTAGTGGCCAGGCCCTTCATCTCGGCCAGGTCGGCAAAGGTGGCTTCGGTGGCGGGCACGAGCTGGCTCAGGTCGGCCACCGCATCGGGGCCGGGCGCAAAGTGCTCCAACTTGGCCAGCAGCGTCAGGGCCTGGTTTATTTTGGCCAGGCGCTCCAGCTCGTCGTGCATGGTGGTGAGCGTGCGCAGCTGCGCCTCGGTCAGCTCCGAGTCGATGAGCAGCTCTAGCTTGGCCTTGATGCTGGCAATAGGCGTTTGCAGCTCGTGCGAGGCATTTTCCGAAAACTCCTTGAGGCCCCGGTAGTCGCGCTGGGCGCGGGCCGTCATCTTCACCAGAAAGTCGTTTAGCTCGTTGAACTCGGCCGTGTGGCTGGGCGCCAGGCTGATGGCGTCGGGCTGGCTTAGCTCAAACTGTTGAATACCGCGCAGCGTGGCATTGAAGGGCCGCAGAATGCGCCACGAAATCAACTCGCTGAGAATGACCACCAGCGCGAGCAGAAACACGAACGTCCAGGCAAAAACCAGCACCAGCCCGGTGAGGTACGCGTCGCTGGGCTCAACCACCGCCGCGCGGCTCGTGACGCGGTAGGTGTGGCCGCCGGCCACGGGGTAGGTAGTGAGGCGCACCATCGCCACGCGGGCTTGCAGGGCGGCGTCCCACTCGGTGCGCACGCGCACGGTGCGCGTGCGCCGGCCGGTGTCGGCGGGGGCGAGCAGGCGCACCTGCACGTGGGGGCGCAGCGAGTCGGCGGGGCTAGCCTGCCCGCTGCGCAGCTGGCTGGCCACCACCTCGTTCAGGTTTTCCAGCTTGCCGATGGTGGCCTGCGTGACGCTGCGCGAAAGCGCGGCGTACACGATGGCGAAGCCGATGCTGAGCACAAAAAACGTGAGCACCGCGTAGGCCAGCGTGTAGCGGTAGTTGAGTTTCACTGGTCGGGCGCGCTGAGCTTGTAGCCAAAGCCGTACACCGTGCTAATGTAGTCTTTGCCGCCCGCGTCGGTTATTTTCTTGCGCAGGTTCTTGACGTGCTGGTACACAAAATCCACGCTGTCGAGGTTGTCGGTGTAGTCGCCCCACAGGTGGGCCGCAATGGCCTGCCGGGTTAGCATCCGGCCCTTGTTGTTGATGAAATACAGCAGCAGGTTGGTTTCCTTGCGCGTGAGGTTTAGGAGCTTGCCCTTCACGCGGCATTCCATCGACTCCAGGTCGGCGGTGATGTCCTGAAAAGTCAGCACGTTGTTTTTGTGCGCGCTGCGCCGCCGCATAATGGCCTTGATGCGGGCGTGCAGCTCGGGCAGTGGAAACGGCTTGGTGATGTAGTCGTCGGCCCCCTCGCTAAGGCCGGTCAGCTTGAAATCGAGCGCGTTCTGGGCCGAAATAATGACGACGCTGCTCTCCACGCCCTCCTTGCGCAGCAGCTTGAGCAGGTTGATGCCGTTGCCATCGGGCAGCATAATATCGAGCAGCACCACGTCGTAGCTGAAAAGCGCCAGCTTCTCCCGCGCCTCGTCGAAGGTGCCCGCCACCTCGCAGATGTAGTGCTCCTGCCCCAGGTAGCCGGCAATGCTGCGGGCCAGCTCGGCGTGGTCTTCAACTAGCAGTATTTTCATGGGCGGGAGCGGGGTAGGAAAGGGGTGCTGTACGGAGCAGGCTACAAAGCTATTGCGCCGGCCGTTTCGCAGGGGCAAAAGCGTAGCGTACTTTTTGGCCCCGCCGGGGCGAGAAATCCCTCGTTCCGACAATCTTTCTAGCGCGGCCGGTGTTACCTTGGCACATTCATCTTCGCCCTACCATGAACGGCAAAAACCTTTTTGATTTCGGCCCCGCCTTCGGTTACTTCTTCCGCAGAAACGACCCCGCGCGCACATCCAATTTCAACCTGCGCACCATGCACTTCATCAACAAGCTGAGCATGGCTATGTTCCTGGTGGGCTTGTGCGTGCTGCTCTACCGCTGGTTTTTGCGCTAGCCCGCCGGCCCCCGATGAACATTGAAGACTACCGCGACTTTTGCCTGAGCCTGCCCGGCACCACCGAGGAAACGCCCTTCGGCCCCGACACACTAGTGTTCAAGGTGGGTGGCAAGATATTCGCCCTCACCGACTTGCAGACGTTCGCTAGCTTCAACGTGAAGTGCGAGCCCGAGCTAGCCGTGGACCTGCGCGAGCGCTACGACTTCGTGCGGCCGGGCTTCCACATGAATAAAAAACACTGGAACACCATCCTCATCGGCGCCGGCGCCACCGATGGGCAGCTGCGTGAGTGGCTCACGCACTCCTACCAGCTCATTGTGGCGGCGCTGCCCAAGGCCGTACGCGCCGAGCTAGCCCAAGCGGTTGAGTAATAGACTGAAAATATGCAGATTAGTAGTCGATTTTCCGTGGCCGTGCACGTGCTCACGCTGCTGGCCGCCACGCCCGCCGGCGAGCTGCTGACCTCTGACCGCATGGCGGGCAGCGTGAACACCAACCCGGTAGTTATCCGCCGCATTCTGGGGCAGCTCAAAAAAGCGGGCCTGGTGGAGGTGCGCGCCGCCGTGGGGGGCACCCACCTGCGCCGCGCTGCCGCTGCCATCACGCTGCTCGACGTGTACCGGGCGGTGGAAGTGGTAGAGGGCAACCTGTTTAGCTTTCACGACCAGCCCAACCCGAAGTGCCCCGTGGGCCGCAATATTCAGGCGGCGCTCGATGATACGCTGCACCGCGCCCAGGCGGCGCTGGAGCAGGAGCTAGCCGCCGTGACCGTGGCGCAGGTGCTAGCCGGCATGGGAGAGCTGGTGGCGTAAGCTATTTTTTTGCGCATTATTGTAACCAAAGCAGTTACAATTAAGTTGAGGCTTCAGTACATTTGCAGCGGCGGGCAGTAGCTGCGCGCCTGTGCTGGCCATAGTTTTTTAACCCTCAATTCATTACCCATGAAAATTGCCCTTCTCGGAGCCACTGGCTTCGTCGGTTCCAAGCTGTTGAGCGAAGCCCTGTCGCGGGGCCACCAGGTTACGGCCATTGTGCGCGACCCCGCCAAGCTGACCGAAAAGCATGAAAACCTGATTGTCGTAACCGGCGACGTAAACGACGCTGCCAAGCTAGCCGAGCAGCTGGCGGGCCACGACCTGGTGCTGAATTCTTTCAGCGCCGGCTGGACCAACCCCAACCTGTACGACGATTTTCTGGCGGGCTCGCGCGCCATTGAGCAGGCTACCGTGGCGGCCCGCGTGCCGCGTTTGTTTGCCATCGGCGGGGCCGGTAGCTTGTTCATCAATGGCCAGCAGCTGGTGGACGGCCCCGATTTTCCGGCCAACATCAAGCCTGGTGCCCTGGCGGCCCGCGACTACCTCAACGAGCTGAAGCAGAACACGCAGCTCGACTGGACGTTCTTCAGCCCCGCCATCGAAATGCACCCCGGCATCGACACGGGCCGCACCGGCCACTACCGCCTGGGCACCGAAAGCCCGGTTTTCAACGCCGAGGGCCGCAGCATCCTCTCGGCCGAAGACCTAGCCGTTGCCGTGCTCGACGAAATTGAGAAGCCCCAGTTCAGCCGCCAGCGCTTCACGGCTGCTTACTAGCGACTAAATAAAACTAAATAGACAAGAGCGTCATGCTGAGCCTGCGAAGCATCTCGCTCGCGCCGTTAGAGTTAGTACCCCTAGCGGCGTGAGCGAGATGCTTTGCAGGCTCAGCATGACGTTCTTGTTTGTGCCTTTTTATTGTAGCCGTTTGGCGCGGGTTCTATTGCCCTACCAGGAACACGGCGTTGCCGAACAGTAGCTTGCCACTCTGCCAGAAGGCGCGGAACAACGGGTTGTCGCCCAAGTAGATAACCTGGCCGCGCCCGAGGTCCTGCTCGCCCAGCACGAAGGTGTCCACCAGGTCCTTACGAGCCTTGCGGCCCGCGAAGCCGGCGTAGTAGGCGTTCTTTTTGATGACGCCCACGTTCCAGCCGCCTTTGGGTAAAAACTTGTAGCTGAGCGGTGTGCGAATGAGCGCGGGGTATGTATCGCCGTAGCCGAAGGCCAGCGGGTGCGTGTTGTCGAGCTGCACGCGGTAGATGGTGCCCAAAGCCTGGTCCTCAGTGCTTTCGCGGTCGGCGGTGCCGTAGCGGCGTAGCGGTAGGTAGGGGTTGGCGGCTTCGGCCTTGCGCACGGCCACCGAGTCGGCGCCCTTGGCTTTGAGCAGGAAGTCTTTCTTGTTGGCCAGGAACTTCATGGCGCCTTCCATGGCGATGAGCTTGCCGCCGCCGCGCACCCAGCTTTTGAGGTTTTCGAGGGCGGCGGCGGGGTAAATGTCCTGGTAATTGCCATCGGGCAGAATGAGCACGTCGATTTTGCTCATGCTCACCCGGCTCAGGTAGTCGGTGCCCAGCACCGTGATGGGGTAGCCGAGCTGCTGCTCGAAGAAGTGCCACACCTCGCCAAACGCCGTGGCGTCGATGCCGGGGCCAGCCACCACCGCCACCGTGGGCTGCTTCACAAAGTGCACCGAGCCCGAGCCCAGGTCGTGGCCGCTGGTAGAGAAGCCCGACTTCACGGCCTGCACCACCGAGCCCACCGAGTCGGCCTGCGCCCGCACGAGTTGGTCGAACCGGGCGCCCAGCGCCTCGTTGCCGGTGCGCGTGATGATGAGCGTGCCGGGCGCGTATTTCTGGCCCTCGGCCTCAAACGCCTGCTCGGCGTAGCGCACCTTCACTTTTTGCTGAAGCAGTTTGCTCAGGAAGTGCACGTCTTGCAGGTTGTTCCAGCGGGCGAGGTAGGCGTAGGGCCGGGCATCGGCGGCGGCGCTGCCCTTCACCACCGGCTGGCTGGGAGTGGGGCCGCTGGCATCGAGGCGCTGGGTGAGGGCGTAGGCCTTCACGCCAAACGAGTAGGGCAGGGCCCACGAGGTAATGTCGTAGGTGAGCGAGTCTTCGAGCTGCGGGCGCGGCTCAAACAGCACCTTCACCAGCGTCGATTTGGGCTGGTACATGCTCACCACCACGTCGTGGGGCTGCACGGTCATGGCCTCGGTCTGGCCGCTGGCGTAGCTGTAGCCGTTGGTTTTGAGAGTTTTGGGGGCAAAGCCGTAGCTTATTTGCTGGCGGTCGAGGTACTGCGTCAGCATCCGCAGCTGGCCGGGGTCGCTGCCGGCGGCCAGCACGTAGGTTTTGTAGGTGCCGCCGGGCTTGGTTTTGGCGGTGCTGAAGTAGCTCTGAAACTCGCGCAGCAGGTCGTCGTGGCGCTCGGCGGTGGCCTGGATGGTAGCCCGGCTGGCCGCGTGGTGGTGCGCAATGCGCTGGGCCAGGGTCAGGGTGTCACCATCGGTGCGGGCGTAGGCCACGCCGGCCGGGCCGCCGCCGCCCTGCTCATACGTCATGCCGATGGCACCGTTGAAGCTGGGCCAGGTGTCGCCGTAGGTCGGGGCGTACAGGTCGTACACCTCGCGGGTGAAGTAGAGCCAGTTATTCTTATCAAACGTGGCCCGGTTGTAATCGCCAATCACGTTTTGAAACTGGCGCTGCCAGGGTGTGATGTCCTGGTGGTAGGGCTTGGCGGCCGGCGAGAAGTAGTACGAGTTGTTGGGCCCCATCTCGTGGAAGTCGGCGTGCACCTGGGGCAGCCACTTGTTATAGAGCACAATGCGCTGGCGGCTTTCCTGCTGAGTTTGCCAGGCCCAGTCGCGGTTCAGGTCGAAGTAGTAGTGGTTATAGCGCCCGCCGGGCCAGGGCTCGTGGTGCTCCCACGAGTCGGGGCTGGCGTTCACGCCCTGGTTGCGCACGCGATTATACCAGTTCACGTAGCGGTCGTGGCCGTCGGGATTTACGCAGGGGTCCACCACGATAACCGTGTTCCTGAGCCAGTCCTGCATCTGCGCGTCCTGGGGGTTGGCCAGGTCGTAGAGCACCCGTAGTACGGCCTCCGAGCTCACGGCCTCGTTGCCGTGCACGTTGTAGCTCAGCCAGCACACGGCCGGCATCTGGCGGCTGGCCGCGCCGCTTTCGAGGCTGGCCAACCGGCGGTCATTAGCTTGAATAGCAGCCAGCCGGCCGAAGTTTTCGGCGCTGCCGATTTCAATTACTTCCAGCGGGCGGCGCTCGTAGGTTTTGCCGTAGGGCGTGATGCGCATGCGGCCGGGCGCGTGGGCCACCACGTGGGCGGCGTAGCGCAGCACATCGGCCTGCGGGGTAAACTGGCTGCCCAGCTTGTAGCCCAAAAACTGCTCGGGCGTAAGCAGCGGCCCCGCCGCATCGGCGGCGCTGGTGGGGTTAAGGGTAGCGGTTTGGGCTGCGCCAGCCAGCGGCAGGGCTAGCCCCAGCAGCAGCCCAAGGCCTAGACGGCCCCAGGGGCGCCCCGCTTTTTGCCCGCGAGAAAGTAAAGAGTTCAGCAAAGGAGAGCGGTATAAATGAGAAAGACGAAGGATAAAATGAAGGGTGCAAAGATGCAAATCAGGCGCATTATCCGCTAATATGTAATATGCCTGTTAGAAATAGGCTGCTTCAACCCAAAATGGGGTAAGACTTGATATAAGTGCCGTTTCCTAAAGTGCCAGCTTTAAGAAGCGAAAGCAGGCCGCTTCGCAAACCACGGCCGGGCCTGCTCCAACTGCCCGGCCAGCCGGAAAAGCACATCCTCGGCCCCGAGCCGGGCGATGAACTGCACGCCGCAGGGCAGGCCCTCGGCCGTCCAGTGCAGGGGCACCGACATGGCGGGCTGGCCCGTGAGGTTGGCTAGCTGGGTGTAGGGCGTCTTTTCGAGGCTCTGCTCGGCCAGCTTCTCCACCAGGCCCGAGCGCCGGATGAGACCGCCCAGCCCAAACGTATTCACCACCTTTAAGAGCTTCTGCTCGCAGGGCTTGGGTTGCAGCTCGCCGATGCGCACGGGTGGCGTGGCCAGGGTGGGCGTCAGCAGCAGGTCGTAGGTTTGGTGAAACTGGCCCATGCGGCGGGCGTGGTCGTTCCAGGTGTGGCGGGCGGCGGCAAAATCGGCGGCCGAGTAAGTACGGCCCAGCAGGCCTAATAGCCAGGTAGTGGGTTCCACATCGGCGGGCCGGGCGGGGCGGCCCAGCACCTTGGCCAGGCCCGCGATACTGGCCCCCGTTTCGCCAAAATAGAGCATCATAAAGGCAGCGGCCACGGCTTTCCCATCGAAGGGCAGCGGCACTTCGGCTACGTCGTGGCCCAGGCTTTCGAGCAGGCGGGCCGCGTCGCGCACGGCGGTGGCGCACTCGGGGTGCAGGGGGCGGCCCAGCGGGTGGTCGAGGGTGAAGGCGATGCGCAGGCGGCCGGGCTCTCGGCTAGCTTCTTCGAGGTAGGGCCGGACGGGGTTGGGCAGAAAATACGGCGCGCCCGCATCGGCCCCCAGCGTGGCGTCGAGCAGGGCCGCGCTGTCGCGCACCGAGCGCGTAAGCACGTGCTCCACGGCGGCGCCCTGCCACTTTTCGCCCTGCTCGGGGCCGGTGGGCACGCGGCCCCGGCTAGGCTTCAGGCCAAATAATCCGCAGCACGCCGCCGGAATGCGGATGGAGCCGCCCCCATCGCCGGCCCCGGCCACCGGCACGATGCCCGCCGCCACGGCCGCCGCCGAGCCGCCGCTGCTGCCGCCCGGCGTGTGGGCTAGCCCCCAGGGGTTGCGTGCCGGGCCATAGAGCGCGGGCTCGGTCACGCCCATCAAAGCAAACTCGGGGGTGTTGGTTTTGCCCAGAATGTTGACGCCCGCCGCCTGCCAGCGGCGCACCAACTCGGCATCCTCGGTGGGTACGAAATGGCGCAGGGCCCGGCTGCCCGCCGTGTGCGGCACACCCGCGTACTGCGCCCCGAAGTCCTTCAGCAAAAACGGCACGCCGCCGAACGGCCCGGCCGCCAGACCGGTGGCGGCCCGCTGCTGCGCTTGCTCAAACAGCTTCAGAATGACGGCGTTAATCTGCGGATTAACAGCCTCGGCGCGGGCAATGGCGGCCTGGCACAGCTCGGCGGCCGTGAGCTGCCCGCTGGCCACGAGGGCGGCCATGCCCAGGCCATCGAGCTGGTCGTATTCGAGGGGAGAAAGCATGGCGGCAAGATAGGGGCGGGGCCGCCTGGCGCCCGGTTTTAAGCCGCGCCGGGCCCGCGCCGCGTAGGGGAGGCTGGCCCGCGAAACTTCGGGCCCCGGCCCGCGGGTTACCCGCTACCTTTGAAGCTATGGACCTGATTGTAACCGTGCCCAACGGAAAAGCATCCTTCATCAAAAGGCTTTTTCGTGAGTTTAACTTGCCTTGTCAGGTGCTGAAAGACAACCTGCCTAAAGCGACTAAGCCGCAATAGCGCCTCTAGATGGCCCCACAAGCAAAAGCGCCCGCTGCACGTGCAGCGGGCGCTTTTGCTTAATTAAGAACGTCATGCTTCGGCAAGCGCAGCATGACGTTCTTATTAATTCTATTTACACCACCACGTTCACCATGCGGCCGGGCACTACCACTACTTTCTTGGCCGCTTTCCCGTCGCCAAAGCGGGCCAGGAAATCCGATTCCAGAATGGCGGCTTCGATTTCACTGGCTGTGGCGGTGGCGGCAAACTGGCGCTGCTCGCGCACCTTGCCATTGATGGCTACGGGGTAGGTCACGTTGGCTTCGACCAAATACTCCTCGCGGAACTCGGGGTACTGGGCGTAGCTGATGCTGCCGGGGTAGTGGCCGAGCTCTTCCCATAGTTCCTCGGCCAGGTGGGGGGCGAAGGGCGAGAGCAGCACCACGAGCGGCTCCAGAATGGCGCGCTTGCGGGTGCCGAGGGCGGTCAGCTCGTTCACGGCAATCATGAAGGTGCTGACGCTGGTGTTGAAGCTGAACTTCTCCACGTCCTGCGCCACCTTCTGGATGACGCGGTGCAGGGTCTTCAGCTCGGCGGGGCTGGCGGGCTCGTCGGTGATGGCCAGCGCGCCGTCTTCGGGGTGGAAGAGGCGCCAGAACTTCTTGAGGAACGTGGCGACGCCGCTGATGCCGTTGGTATTCCAGGGCTTGAACTGCTCCAGCGGCCCGAGGAACATTTCGTAGAGGCGCAGGGCGTCCGCACCGTATTGGGCCACTAAAACATCGGGATTGACGACATTGAATTTAGCCTTTGACATCTTTTCGACTTCCGAGCCGCAGACATAGGTACCGTTTTCTTCTAGAATAAATTCGGTGTCAGCGTAGTCCGGCCGCCATTTTTTGAATGCTTCGGTGTCGAGTACATCGTTGTTAACGATGCTTACATCAACGTGAAGTGGCGTTAAGAGAGGGTTACCAAATTTAGCAGCGGCAAACGAGCCATTTTCTCCAATCGGCGCCGCGAGTTTTCCAACAAATTCCCGCAGGCGGGTCCGTACTGCGCCCTGCTTGTCTTTTAATAGTTCGTAGGGATTTTCTGCTGTGTTAAGCTGCTCGTAGATGCTCTTGGAAACTAATACTACAGGTCCTTGTACTGCTTGCATTTGACCAGCTGCGTCAGGCTGCTCATATGTCAAATTCAACCGATACACAAAACTCGACCGGCCCAAAATCATCCCCTGATTAATCAGCTTCTGAAACGGCTCGTTAGCCGTCACTAGGCCCAAATCCTTCAAAAAGAGGTACCAGAAGCGGGAGTAGAGCAGGTGGCCGGTGGCGTGCTCGGCGCCGCCCATGTAGAGGTCTACCTGGCCCCAGTATTTCTCCACGTCTTCGCCCACGAAGCGGTCGGCATTGTGCGGGTCCATGTAGCGGAGGTAGTACCAGCTGGAGCCGGCCCAGCCGGGCATGGTGCTTAGCTCAAACTCGTACTGGCCCTTGTACTTCCAGTCTTGGGCGCGGCCCAGGGGCGGCTCGCCAGTTTCGGTGGGCTTGTACTCGTCGATTTCGGGGAGCACGAGCGGCAGGTCGGCCTCGGCCACACCGTAGGCGGTGCCGTCTTTGTAGTAAATCGGGATGGGCTCGCCCCAGTAGCGCTGGCGGCCAAAAATGGCGTCGCGCAGGCGGAAATTCACCTTGCCCTTGCCCAAGCCCTTCTCTTCGAGGTAGGCAATGAGGGTAGCGGTGGCTTCCTTGTAGCCCAGGCCGTTCACGATACCCGAGTTGATGTAGCGGCCTTCCTTGGTGGGGTCGGCCTGCTGGTCGAGGTCCTTCTGGGCATCCGAAATGGCCGGGATGGGCAGGTCGAAGTGCTTGGCGAAGAGGTAGTCGCGCTGGTCGCCGCTGGGCACGGCCATCACGGCGCCGGTGCCGTAGCCAGCCAGCACGTAGTCGGCCAGCCAGATGGGCAAGGGCGTGCCATCGACCGGGTTTTGGGCATAGGCGCCCGTAAACACGCCCGACACGGTTTTCACGTCGGCCATGCGGTCGCGCTCCGAGCGGCGCTTGGTGGCGGCGATGTACTCGTCCACGGCCCCGCGCTGGGCGGGCGTGGTGAGCGTATCGACCAACTCGTGCTCAGGGGCCAGTACCAGGAAGGTAGCGCCGTAGATAGTGTCAACCCGGGTGGTATATACTTTGATATCAGCGCCTTCGTGGCCCTGCACCGGGAAGGTGACCTCGGCCCCGATGCTCTTGCCAATCCAGTTGCGCTGCATCTCCTTCACGGCGTCGGGCCAGTCGAGGGTGTTGAGGCCTTGCAGCAGGCGGTCGGCGTAGGCCGTGATGCGCAGGTTCCACTGCGGCATGAGGCGGCGCTCCACGGGGTAGCCGCCGCGCTCCGAAAGGCCGTCTTTCACCTCATCGTTGCTCAGCACGGTACCTAAGGCGGCGCACCAGTTCACGTAGGTATCTTGCTGATACGCGAGGCGATAGGGGAGGATGGCGGCGAGCTTCTGCTTCTCGCTCATCAGCTGCCACTGGCCGGCCGTGAAGTCGTGGCGGTCAGCGTCCTCGCCCGCGGCGCGGATGCCGGCGCTGCCATTCTCCACAAACTTGGCGATGAGCGCGCTCACGGGCTCGGCGCGGTCGGTGTCGAGGTTGTACCAGCTATTGAACAGCTTGCGGAAAATCCACTGCGTCCACTTGTAGTAGCTGGGGTCGGAGGTGCGCACCTCGCGCTCCCAGTCGTAGCTGAAACCCAACTGCTGAAGCTGCCGGATGTAGGTTTCGATGTTCTTCTCAGTGGTCACGGCCGGGTGCTGGCCGGTCTGGATGGCGTACTGCTCGGCGGGCAGGCCAAACGAGTCGAAACCCATGGGGTGCAGCACGTTGCGCCCTTGCAGGCGCTGGTAGCGCGCCACAATGTCAGAGGCAATGTACCCTAGCGGGTGGCCCACGTGCAATCCCGCCCCGCTGGGGTAGGGGAACATGTCGAGCACGTAGTATTTGGGCTTGTCGGAGGCGTTGTCGGCGCGGAACGTGTGGTGCTGCTGCCAGTGGGCTTGCCACTTAGTTTCAAGGTCTTGCGGGCGGTAGGCGGGCATTTGGCTGGGCTGGTTATTCACGCAAAGGTACGCAACCCGGGCGGGTGCCCGGCAGGAGGCACGGCGCGGGTAAACGGCATTAAAACGAGCTTAAAAGTCGTTTAAAATCAGATTAAAGCGCCATTTCGGCCACGTTAAGGGCCGATATTTGCGTAGAGTTTCACCATTCGTTCATTTAGTACGTATTGCGCCTTGTTCAGCTTAAAGCTGAACTCTGGGCCGGCCCCGCTGGCCCCCGCCTGCGCTTCCGACTACCTTTTATTTTATGGCCCACCACGCTACCGCCGGCCTGCCACCGCCCACGCCCTGGCAACGCCTCACCCGCATGCTCGATACCGAGCGCAGCACCATTCGCTACATCATTTTTTACGCCGTGCTCACGGGCCTCATCAGCCTGTCGCTGCCGCTGGGCACGCAGGCCGTGTTCAACCTTGTGTCGACGGGCGCCGTGTTCAGCTCCACCTACATTCTGGTGGCCGTGGTGGTGGGCGGCGTGCTACTAGGGGGCATTCTGCTGGTCGGCCAAATGACGCTGGTGGAGGCCATCGAGCAGCGCATTTTTGCCAAGGCGGCCATCGAGTATGCCTACCGGCTGCCGCGCATCAAGCCCGAGGCGCTGGAAGGCGAGAATCCGCAGGAATTAGTCAACCGCTTTTTCGACATCCTGACCATCCAGAAAGGCCTCACCAAGCTGCTGGTCGACGTCATGTTTGCGGTGCTGCAAATCCTGATGGGCGTGATTGTGCTCTCCTTTTACCACCCCATTTTTATCGGCTTCGGGCTGTTTACCATCCTGGCCCTGATTGGGGTGTACATGCTTAACTATCAGCGTGCCCTGCGCACGAGCATCGAAGAATCGGCCTATAAGTACGAGCTGGTGGCCTGGCTCGAAACGGTGGCCGGCAACCTCGATAAGGTGCGCGGCGACGACGCGGCGGAGCACAAGACCCTGGCCCGCGCCGACGAGCTGACCTCGGAGTACCTGCACGCCCGCAATGCCCACTTCCGCATCCTCAAGTCGTATTACGCCTACGGCATTGGACTACGCACCATTCTCACGGCGGGACTGCTGATTGCGGGTACGCTCTTCGTGGTGTCGCGCCAGATGACGCTGGGCCAGTTTGTGGCCGCCGAGGTGCTTATCGTCATGATAAGCGGCTCGATTGAAAAGCTGATGACCAGCATTAATACCATTTTTGACGTGCTGACGGGCGTGGAGAAAGTAGCCGTCGTGACCGACCTGCCCCTGGACGAGCACAAGAATACCATCGCCTACGACAATGCTTAATATCTCCAACCAAAACGTAGCCGAGGAGGTCTGGGAGCACGTGCCGCGCCAAACGCGGCCCGAGCTGTTGCGCACCTACGCCAGCCGCAAGCTGGGCCGCATCCTGCTGGTGCTGGGCTTGGTGTTCTTGGTAATTCTGTTTTTGCCCTGGCGCCAGACCATCGAGGGCTTCGGCACGCTCACGGCCCTCACGCCGCAAGACCGGCCCCAGAACATTCAGAACCAGATAGCCGGCCGCATCGAGCACTGGAACGTGCGCGAGGGCCAGTACGTGCACCGCGGCGACACGCTGCTGATGCTCTCCGAAATCAAGGACGAGTATTTTGACCCTAACCTGCCCGAGCGCCTGCGCGAGCAGTTGGCCGCCAAGCAGGGCAACGTGACCGCCTACCAGGCCAAAATCGCCGCTACCGACCAGCAGATGGCCGCCCTGCGCGCCACGCTGGACGTGCAGCTGCAAGCCGCCCAAAATAAGGTAGAGCAGGCCCAGAACTACCTCAACAGCGACCGCGCCGACCTAGTGGCCATCACCACTTTCTACGAAACGGCCAAGGCGCGGCTAGCCCGCTACGAGGAAGGCTACAAGAACGGCCTGTTCTCGCTCACCGACATCGAAACGCGCCGCCTCAAGCTGCAAGAAGACCTAGCTAAGGTAACCTCGCAGCGCAATAAGGTGAATACCAGCATCCAGAACCTAGCCAATGCCCGCATCGAATTGACCAACCTGCGCGCCAAGTACGGCCAGGACCTGGCCAAGGCCAACTCCGACCGCAGCTCGGCCGTGGCCAGCCGCGAAACCTACGAGGGCGAAGTGGCCGCCACCCGCAATAAAATTGCCAACGTGGCCGTGCGCCGCGACCTCTACATCGTGCGGGCGCCGCAGTCGGGCTACATCGTGCGGGCCCTCAAGGCGGGCATTGGCGAAACCATCAAGGAGGGCGAAAGCGTTGCCACGCTGCAACCCGAATCGCCGACGCTAGCCGCCGAAATCTACGTGCGGGCCATGGACGTGCCGCTCATTCAGCGCGGGCGCACGGTGCGCTTGCAGTTCGAGGGCTTCCCAGCCATCCAGTTTTCGGGCTGGCCCTCGGCGGCCGTGGGCACGTTTGGCGGCGAAGTCACGGTGATTGACGTGGTGAACAGCCCCGGCGGCAAGTACCGCCTGCTAGTGCGCCCCACTCAACCCATGGCCGGCGACCAGCCCTGGCCCAAGCAGCTGCGCCTGGGCTCGGGCGTGCAGGGCTGGGTTATTCTGGATACGGTGCCCGTGTGGTACGAAATCTGGCGCCAGCTCAACGGCTTCCCGCCCACCCTCAGTACCGAGCCCAACGTGGCGCCCGTGAAGGGCGACGGCAAGGCCGACACTGGCAAGGGAAAGTAATCGTTTTATGTTAAAGCTACTTAAATCAATAACTTCTAATGCGCCGGGGGCTAACCGCTGGTGGCCGATGCTGGCGCTGCTGGCCGGCCTGGCTAGCCCCGCCCGGGCCCAGGACCCCCAGTTGCCGGCCCGGCGCTCGGGCCTGGAGCGTGCGCCGCTGCAAACCACTCAGCTCGACATCATCCAGCCCGGTGACACGGCCAAGGTGTTTTCCATCCAGGACCTGGCCGAGCTGGTGTTTGCTAATCACCCCATCGTGAAGCAGGCGGCCCTGCTCAGCGAGGAGGCGCGCGCCAAGGTGCTGGAAGCCCGCGGCGGCTTCGACCCCAAGCTGGGGTCTGATTTTCACCGTAAGCAGTTTGGCGGCACCGATTACTACAACAATTGGCACAACGAGCTGAAGGTGCCCATCTGGCCCGGCGGCATCGACCTGAAGGCCAGCTACGACCGCTACGCCGGCACCTACGTGAATCCCGAAAACCGCACCCCGCTCAACGGCCTGGCCGGCGTGGGCGTGTCGGTGCCCATCGGCGCGGGGCTGCTCATCGACGCTCGCCGCAGCACCCTGCGCCAGGCTCAGGCCCTGCAAACCGCCGCCGAGGCCGACCGTGTGAAGCAGATAAACGAGGTGTGGCTGCAAGCCGCCAAGGACTACTGGAACTGGTACTATTCGTACCAGCAGTCGATGCTGCTACGCGAGGGGGTGGCCCTGGCCGACCGCCGCTTCCAGGCCACTGCCCGTCGCGCCCAGATTGGCGACCAGGCGCCCATCGACTCGGTCGAGGCCCAGATAACGGTGCAGGACCGCCAGGTGCAGGCTGCCCAGCTCTTGGTAGAAGTGCAAAACGCCCGCCTGCTGCTCTCCAACCACCTCTGGAACAACAACAACCAGCCCGTGGAGCTGCCCCGCTACGCCGTGCCCGAAACCCCCGCCCGCGACACCGTGAGCCGCCAGGAATACCGGCGCCTGGCCGACCTGGCCGCCAGCAACCACCCCACGCTGCGCAAGCTGGGCGCCAAAATCACCCAGTATGGCATCGAAGAGCGCTACCGCCGCGAGATGCTGAAACCCAAGCTCAACGTGAGCGCCACGCTCATCAGCCAGGGCAATTTTTACCAGCCCGAAGTGCCGGGTTACTACAATTTTGGCCTCGACAACCACAAGCTGGGCGTCGATTTTGCCTTCCCGCTGTTCCTGCGGGCCGAGCGCGGCAAGCTGCAATACGCCCGCGTGCAGGTGCAGGAAAGCATCTTGGAGCGCCAGCAGAGCCAGCGCACCATCGCCACGCAGGTCAACTCGGTGTACAACACCTTGCAGGCCTACGACCAGCAGCTCACCCTGCAAGCCCAGACGGTGGCCAACCAGCGCACGCTGCTGGCCGCCGAGCTGGCCAAATTTGAGCTGGGCGAGAGTACCATCTTCCTCATCAACGCCCGCGAAAGCAAGCTTATCGAGCTGCGCATCAAGCAGGAAAGCCTGCGCGCCAGCTACGAAAAGGCGCGCGCCGAACTGTACTACTACGCCGGCACGCGCTCGGTTGACCCCGAGGAAAAATAGGCCAGCGGGCTAGCGGGCCGGCATATCATCCAGCGGCGCGGGCTGCATGGGCTGACCCGAGCGGACGCCGTTCGTGATGGCGTTTAGCTCGGCGCCCTTCGGTACTTTGTTGCCCTTGAGCTCGGGCCGAGGCAGCGATTTGCTCACCGTTGGCTTGAGCTTGCCATCGGCGTCTTTGGCGGGGTTCACGCCGTAGGGCGTGCCATCGGGCTTGTTGCCGCAGCCGGCTAGGGTCAGCAGCAGAAGCAGGCCTCCGCAGAGAGAAATAGTAGCTGGCAGGGTCGACATGGAGATGAGCATTAAGTGAGTCTTAATGCTATACGGTCGGGCTTGCCGGTGGGAGGCGGAGCAGAGGTTAATTCGCGGTTAAAACGAAGAGGCGCCGGATACCCAGGTATCCGGCGCCTCTTCGTTTGTTACTAACCAGTGCTCAGTGAGCCGCCAGCTCGCCAGCCACCTGCGGCTGCGCGAGGCCTTGCAGCGCCTCGGCAAAGAGGCGGTAGGAGTGCACCCGCGCCTCCTGGTCGAAGATGTTGGACACGGCCATCAGCTCATCAGCCTGGGTGGCTTCCAAAAACTCCTGCAAGTCCTGCCGCAGGGTTTCGGGGCCCCCCACGAAGGAGTAAGCCAGCATCTGCTGCACGGCGTGCTGCTGGGCGGGCCCGCCCCACAACTCGCGCATCGACGCCACGGGCGGTTGCAAGGGCGCTGGCCGGCCCGAAATCACGCCCAGCATAAACTGCTGGAGCGAGGTAGAAAGGTAGGTGGCCTGCGCGTCGGTATCGGCCGCCACCACGTTCACGCAGGCAATGACGTAGGGGCTGGCCAGCGCTTTGGAAGGCCGGAAGTTCTGGCGGTAAATCTGGAGCGCGGCCAGCAGCTGGCCCGGCGCAAAGTGGCTGGCAAAGGCGTAGGGCAGGCCCAGCGCGGCGGCCAGGTAGGCGCTGTCGGTGCTGGAGCCCAGCACGTAAATCGGCACCTCCAGCCCCTCGCCGGGGATGGCGCGCACGGCCGCCGTGCTGTTGCTGGCCGAAAAATAAGCTTGCAACTGCTGAATATCACGCGGAAAATCCTGCACCCCGCCCATGCGGCTGCCCCGGATGGCCTGGGCCGTTTGCTGGTCGGAGCCGGGCGCGCGGCCCAGGCCCAGGTCGATGCGGCCGGGGTAGAGCGAGGCCAGCGTGCCCATTTGCTCGGCCACTACCAAGGGGGCATGGTTGGGCAGCATGATGCCACCCGAGCCCACCCGCAGGGTAGTAGTGCCGCCCGCGAGGTAACCAATCAGCACCACCGGCGACGAGCTGGCCACGCTGGCCATGTTGTGGTGTTCACTCAGCCAGTAGCGGGTATAGCCCAGCTTTTCGACCTGCTGGGCCAGGTGCAGGCTATGGCGGAAAGTATCGGTAGGGGTGGCACCGGCCAGGATGGGCGCCAAATCGAGCACGGAAAAGGCAGTTTGCTTAGCGGAAGAAGTCATAGGAAAGCACGAGGAATAAGATGCTTTTTAACAACAGGCTGGTCGGAAAAGTTGACGCCGCCCTGGCCGGGGGCGGCGGCCACGGCCAGGGTTACCGGGTGGATAAGGGGCGCGGGCGCCGGGGCCAGCCCACAGAAAAGCGAGGAGTAAAAGGCTGGAAAAGACCGGCCAACTAAGCTGAAGCATAAGGAGCTGAATAAGCTGAAAATTAAAGAATGTTCAGTTGAGTCAACTATTTGATTTAATTGGAGTAAAAGACAGACATTCATTCCTTTTACTCCTCCATAGGAAACCCATTATGTTTACTTATTTTTTCACTACTCACCGCAGCGCGGTGCGGGCCTTCGTCGGGGTGCTGGCGGTGGCCGGCCTGAGCCAATGCGGCATTCAGGAACAGGTACAACAGGCGAAGGCCTTTAAAAACGTGGATGTGCGCCTGGCTGGCATCGACCAGGCCACCGTGGGGGGCGTCAACGTGCTAAACATGCGCCAGGCCGGCGACCTCGGCACTGCCGAGCGTGCCCTGCTGGCCGCTGCTGCCACGGCCGGCAATCTGCCCCTGCGCATGCGCGTGAACCTGGAGTTCCGCAACCCCAACGACGAAACGGCCGCGCTCAACGAGTTCGACTACATCGCTTTCATCGACGACAAGGAGGTAGCCAAAGGCCACACCACCCAGCGCATCGAGGTGCCCGCCAACGGCGTAGCCATGGCCCCCGTGGAGGTGAACAGCAACCTGCGCGAAGCGTTTGGCAGCCAGACGGGCGAAAGCCTGGCTAGCTTCGCGCTGGGCCTCACCGACCGCGACCGTCAGCCGCTGCGCTTCACCCTCAAGCTGAAGCCCACGTTCATCACCAAGAGCGGCAAGCGCATCTCGCCCCCCGGCTACTCGAAGGTTGAAAAAGACTTTACGCCCGCCCAGGCCCTCGACGCCCTGAGCCGCCCCGACGGCACCACGCCGCCCCCGCCGCCCCCCGCCACCGGCGGTACGATGCCTCCGCCCGCCCCGCGCCCCTAGTGTGAGCAGCTGTAGCGCCGCCCGCTAGCCTAGCCAGCGGCCTGTAGGCAGCCCCACGCAAAAGCAGCCCGGTCACGATGGTGGCCGGGCTGCTTTTGCGTGGGGGTGGGTGACATAAGGCTGGTAGCCAGGTTTCTGCCGGATTTTGGCCCATCGGGTGGGCTAGCGCGTGGGGCAAATGCCAACGATGACCGGACAGCCGACAGCCCACCTCAATAAGCTGGCGCATCCAATTGCCGCTGGCAAGTGCCTCGGGCGGTTGTTGCAAGAAAACAAGCTGCGCGACGCTTATCCGAGTCGTTCTGCTTGCAGCAACGCAGCAACGTCTGCAAGTAGCTAGCTGTAAGTTTTTACCGGTAATCATTAGTAGTCGCACAAGGCGTTTGTCATTGCGAGCCTGCGAAGCAGTCGCCCTGGAGCCAGTAGTGCGGGCATTATTCGGATATAATTGCTGCGCAGGCTCGCAATGACAAAGGAGTTTACTCAACCGTGAAGCGGCCGGCAAACCGGCGTAGCGCCGCTAGGGCCACGGTCTGGCCAGAGCCCAAAAAAGCCCGGCCAACTTAATGACCGGGCTTCTTCAGAAAAAACGGGGCTAGCGCTTAGTTAGCAGCGGCGTCGTTCAGCGCGATGCGCGGGGCGGCGCGGCGGCCACCGAAGGCGGCGGCGGCAGCACCCAGGCCCAGGCCCAGGGCCATCATGAGGGCAGCTTTCGAAAGGCCGGCGGCGGCTTTGTCGCTGGCTTCGCGGGCTACAGCTTCGGCTTTTACCTTGGCTTCGGCCATTTTAGCCTGAGCCTGCTTGGCGGTGGCAATCCAATTATCCACAATTTTCTCTGATTCGGCGCGGCTCTTGCCGGTGCGCTTCATCACCACGTTCACGGCGGCGTCGCGGTCGGCGGCGTTGCCGATGGTGCGGGCCTGGTCGCCGAGGCGGTCAATTACGTCGTCGAAATTGTCGTCGGCCGCCTGGGGGTTAGCGGCCGACTGGCCAGCGGCATCTTTGGCTTCGCGGCCGGCAGTTTTGGCCTGGCGCTCAATGTTTTCGGGGCTTAGCTCCGACTTGCCGGTTTGGCGCAGCAACAGGCGGGCCTGCTGCTTGATGTCGTTTAGGTCGATGCCTTGCTCTTTCAGCTCGCCTTTGATGGCCTCGCCAGCCTGGGGAGCCACGGCAGCGATGCCGCTACCCACGCCCGACAGGGCCCGGCCAGCCACGCCCGTTACGCCACCGATAATGCGGCCCACGGCCGTGGTGAGCAGGTAAAACGTGAGTAGCGTAACTACCGACCACGTCAGCAGGCCGTGCAGCAGGCCGTCGGTGGGGCGGGGCATACCCGAGAGGCGAGCGGCTACCGAGGCACCCAGGTACAGCGAAACGAGCATGCTGATGGCCCACCAGATAGCTGCCCCGATGCCGATGCCGGCCATGGGGTTTTGCTCGGTAAGCGGGTCGATGGTGCCCAGGCCGATGCCCAGGCCCAGCAGCGTCAGCGACAACTGAATAACCAGGGCCAGAACCGCGCCGGCAAAAACGGCGCCCCACGAAATACGCTTGGCAACTCCGCCCGGCGTCGCCGGGTTGATGATAATGTCAGTGACGGGAGTCATAAACTTGAATGGGAAGGTAGTGCAACTACTAAATGGCTGAATAAGGGAAGAAAAGCAAGGTCTAATTGACTTGCGAACTACCCCGAATACGAAACTAAGCTCAACGGGTTGGTAAAGTCTGTGAGGAAACTGTGCGCGCAGTATCTTGATTATGGACTATATGCGCGGCCGACCAGCCGAGGTAATGACCCGGCGCGGCGGGCCCGCGGGGCTCGGGCGGGCGTTTAGGCGCAGCTTGTACTTGGCCACGAGCTGGCCGGCGGTTCTCTGCCTTATGGCTAAGCACGAGCCGGCCAGAGCAAGGCTGCGCGGGCGTGGCTTGCCGCTGGCGCAGCAGCGGCAAGCCAGCTTCATCGTAATAGCCGGCGTGGGCCGTAGCTGCGCCCAACCTTGCACCAGTGCGGGGGCGATGGGTGTAAATTTGAAGCTCTAAAACCTCGCCGTGGCCCGCATCCCCAAAGAAACCGTTGACCAGATTATCCACACCGCCGACATCCTGGAGGTGGTGGGCGACTACGTGCAGCTCAAGCGCAAGGGCCAGAACTACTGGGCGCCGTGCCCGTTTCACAACGAGAAGTCGCCCTCGTTTTCGGTAAACCCGGCCAAGGGGCTCTACAAGTGCTTTGGCTGCGGCAAGGCGGGCGGCGTCATCCAGTTTGTGATGGACATCGAGGGCAGCAGCTACCCCGAAGCCCTGCGCGCGCTGGCCAAAAAATACGGCGTGGCCGTGCCCGAGGAAGAGGAGCGCACCCCCGAAGAGCAGCTGGTGCAAAACGAGCGCGACTCGCAGTACATCGTATCTAACTGGGCCAAAGACCACTACCGCCGCCTGCTGCAAAACACGGAGGAGGGCATGGGCGTGGGCTACGCCTACCTGAAGGAGCGCGGCCTGAACCTGACGACCATTCAAACCTTCGAGCTGGGTTACTCGCTCGACCAGTGGGATGACCTGCTGAAAACCGCCGAAAAAGCCGGCCATCAGCTCAAATACCTCGAAAAAACCGGCCTCGTCATCAAGCGCGAAGACGACCAGGGCCACGACACCGGCCGGCGCTACGACCGCTTTCGGGGCCGCGTGATGTTCCCGATTCACAACGTGAGCGGGCGCGTGGTGGGCTTCGGGGCGCGCACCCTGAAGCGCGACGACAAGATGGCGAAGTACCTGAACTCGCCCGAGTCGGAGATTTACCACAAGTCGGACGTGCTCTACGGCCTGTTTCAGGCGCGGCAGCCCATTCGGCACGAAGAGCTGTGCTACCTCGTGGAGGGCTACCTCGACGTGCTGAGTTTGCACCAGGGCGGCATCAAAAACGTGGTGGCCTCGTCGGGCACCTCACTCACCGAGGGCCAGATTCGCCTCATCAAGCGCTACACCGACAACGTGACGGTGCTCTACGACGGCGACGCGGCCGGCATTAAGGCCAGCCTGCGCGGCATCGACCTGCTGCTGGAAGGCGGCCTGAACGTGCGCGTGGTGCTTTTCCCCGACGGCGACGACCCCGATAGCTACATCCGCAAGGTGGGCGACCAGCGCTTTGCCGACTACGTCGAAAACCAGAGCCAGGACTTTATTGCCTTCAAAACCACGCTGGTAGCCCGCGAGGCCAGCCACGACCCGGTGAAGAAGGCCGAGGCCATCCGGGAGATGCTCCAGAGCATTGCCAAGGTGCCCGACGGCCTCAAGCGCCAGGTGTTTTTGCAGCAAACGGCCAGCGTGTTCGGTTTTGAGGAACAGGTGATTATCACCGAATACAACAAGCTGCTCAAAACGGCCAGCCCCTCCAAGGCCCGCCCCGCCCCCTCCGACGACCACCGCGAAAGCCGCGCCGCTAGCCCCGGCAGCTCCGCGCCGGCGCCCGCCGCGCCAGCGCGCAGCTATTCATCTGAGGAAGAGGCCGAGATGGCCATGTACGGCGTGTCGAGCGGCTCCGAGGCCGAGGCCACGGCCGGCCTGCACCCTGGCAGCACCCTCAACGCCGACCCCACCGAGCTAGCCACCCCGCTCGACGTGCTGACGCAGTGCGAGCAGGCCGTGCTACGCCTGCTGGTGCTGTACGGCCCCCACGAGGTGCAGCCCGAGGTGAGCGTGGCGCACTACCTGCTGAGCCAGCTGGAGGGCACGCCGCTGCGCAACCCCCTCTACGCCAGGCTGTGGGCCGAGTGCCGCGAGGCGTTTTTGCAGGGGCAGCTGCCCGATTTGCGCCGGTTGGCCCAGCACGAAGACGCGGCCATTCGGAGCCTGCTGGCCGACTTCGCCACCGACCGCTACGACCTCAGCCCCAACTGGCGCATCAAGGACATCTACGTTCCTACCGAGCTGAACCTCATTCAGCTAGCCTGCGACAACGCCATTCTGCGCCTCAACAAGTGCCACGTGCAGCGCGAGCGCCAGCAGTGCCTGGCCCAGCTGCAAGACCCGCGCCTCGACGACAACGAGCAGCTCAACGCCCTGCTGCGCTACAACGAGCTCACTAAGCTCGACGGCCAGCTAGCCCAGCTATTAGGCACCGTTGTGGCTAGAAATGCGTAGGGTGCGGGGCTTGTCCCCGCCCGGCGTTTGCGCCGTATGAGCCAAAAATAGATTTTCTACCGATGGGCGGGGGCAAGCCCCGCACCCTACATGCTCAAACAACTAAACCTTTCGCGCCTGTGGCTAGCCCTGGGCCTGCTCGCGTTCAGCTTCGCGGTGGGGGTGGGCGGCTTCATGCTGCTCGAAAACTACCCGTTCGTCGATGCCTTCTACATGACGGTCATCACGGCCTCTACGGTGGGTTTTGGCGAGGTGCACCCGCTTTCTGACACGGGGCGCATCTTCGTCTCGTTCTACATTCTTTTCAACCTGTTGGTGGTGGCCTACCTCGTGTCGGTACTCACCACGTACATTTTCGACGGCGAGCTGCGCCACCTTTTTCGCATGATTCGCGCCGACCAGGAAATCAAGAGCTTCCGCGACCACGTTATCGTCTGCGGCTTCGGGCGCAACGGCTTTAAGGCCTACGACGAGCTGCGCCACAGCGGCACCCGCGCTGTGGTAATCGAGCAAAACCAGGCCTTGCTGGCCGCCGCCAACGAGGCCGGCCACACCCAGATTCCGGCCGTGTTTGGCGATGCCACCACCGAAACCACCCTGCGCCAGGCTGGCATCGAGCGCGCCCGGGCCCTCATCACGGCCCTGCCCAAGGATGCCGACAACGTGTTTGTGGCCCTCACCGCCCGCGAATTGAACCCCAACCTCACCATCATCGCGCGGGCCAGCGCCCGCAGCAGCGTGAGCAAGCTCATTTCGGCTGGCGCCAACTCGGTGGTGCTGCCCGACGAAATCGGCGGCTCGCACATGGCCAACCTCGTCATCCGGCCCGAGGTAATTCGCTTTCTGGATATGATTTCGGGCCTCGACCCCAACAAGCTGCGCCTTGAAGAATTGCCCTTCAGCGAGCTGAAGCCCACCATGCGCGGCCAGAGCATCCGGGAACTCGACGTGCGCTCGCGCACCGGGGCCACCATCATTGCCCTGCGCCGGGGCGACAGCGGCGAGCTCGAAGTGAGCCCCGCCGCCGACTACCGCACCGTAGCCGGCGATGTGCTGCTGGTGCTCGGCAACGAAACCCAGATTCGGGCCCTGCACCAGCAGTTCAAGTAAAGAATGTAGCGTGGACCCTGCGGGGCCGCGCGCGTGGGGCTAGTCCGTACTACCCACGCGCGGACCCGCAGGGTCCACGCTACCCCCCTAGTTTTGTGGCCTAATGCACATTCTACAAGTAAGCCCGCGCGTGCCGTTTCCGCTGCACGATGGCGGGGCCATCGGGATTTACAACATCACCAAGGGGCTGCTCGATGCCGGGCACCGCGTCACGATGCTCGCCATCAACACGCCCAAGCACCACCAGCCGGCTGATGTGCTCGACCATTTGGGGCCCGGTTTTCGACTGGTGACGGTAGATGTCGATACCACCCTCAAGCCCCTGCGGGCGTTGCGCAACCTGCTGTTTTCGCGGGAGCCCTACAACGTGGAGCGCTTCGTGAGCCCCGCCTTTTTTGGCCGGCTGGCGGAGCTGTTAGGGGAGGAACAGGTTGATATTCTTCAGTTTGAGGGCACATTTGTGGCGCCCTACCTGCCGCTGCTCCGCCGGGGGCTGGAGGGCACGGCCGAGGAAAATACGCTGCTGCCGCCCACGGTAGTGCGGGCGCACAACATCGAATACGTCATTTGGGAGCGCCTGGCCGCCGGCGAGAAAAGCCCCGCGAAGCGCTGGTACCTGCGGCACCTGGCGGCCCGCCTCCGGCGCCTCGAACAACGAGAAATGCCGCATTTCGACGCCGTGGCCGCCATCACCGAGGAAGACATTGCCCGGCTACGCGAGTTGGGCTGCCGCCAGCCCATCGCCCTCATTCCGGCGGCCGTCGAAATGGCCTCCTTCCAGCCTGACCCCAGCCAGCCGCCCCGGCCGCGCACGGTGTTTATGATAGGCTCGCTCAACTGGCTGCCCAACCTCGAAGGCCTCGACTGGCTGCTGCGCGAGGTGTGGCCCGCCATCCACGCCGAGCTGCCCGACCTGGAGCTGCACGTGGCCGGCACGGCCCCGCCCGGCCACCTCACCAGCCGCCCTCGCGGCCAGGACAACGTGTTCATCCACGGCTTTGTGGAGTCGGCCGCCGCCTTCATGCGCCAGCACGACCTGATGCTGGTGCCGCTGCTGAGCGGCGGCGGTATGCGCGTCAAAATCATTGAGGGCATGGCCTTGGGCAAGTGCATCTTAAGCACCGCCATCGGGGCCGAGGGAATCGCCGTTCGCGATGGCCACGACATCGTGCTGCGCGATGCCGCCCCCGCCTGGCAGCAGGCCCTGCGCGACTACTACCACGGCCGACTGCCCGTGGCCGCCATCGGCGCCGAAGCCGCCGCCACCGCCGCCGCGGTGTATGACAACCGCCGCGTCACGCAGCGCTTCGAGGCGCTGTACGAGGGAGTTATGAGTTGAAAAGTATGAGTTATGAGTTGGGCTGCCTGAGTAACTTCTAACTCCTGATTTCTAACTCCTAACTCGACTCTACCTTTGCAGCGCGCATGAAAATCCTGGTTTTGCTTTCCCGCTTTCCGTATCCGCTCGACAAGGGCGATAAGCTGCGGGCGTATCACCAGCTGCGCTACCTGGCCGGGCAGGGCCACGAAATTTGCCTGCTGGCCCTCAGCGATGAGGCCGTGGGCGTAGAAGCCCTCGCAGCCGTGCGCCCGCTGTGCCGGGGCGGCCTCTACGTGCACCGGCTGGGCAAGCCAGCGCGGGGGCGGGGCCTGTTGCGGGCCCTGGCCACGGCCGGCCGGCCCCTGCAAGTCGGCTACTTCTACGACCCGGCCGCTCAGCGCCTGCTCGATAAGCTGCTGGCCGAGTTTCAACCCGCCCACGTCTATTGCCAGCTCATCCGCATGGCCGAGTACCTGCGGCCCCACGCCGGCCGGGTGCCCGCCACGCTCGACTACATGGACGTGTTTTCGGCCGGCATGGCGCGGCGGGCCGCTACCGCGCCGGCCTGGCAGCGCCCCGTGCTGGCCCTGGAGGCCAGCCGGCTGGCTGCCTACGAGGCGGCGGCGTTCGGCTGGTTTCGGCACCACAGCATCATCAGCGACCAGGACCGGCAGCTTATCCCGCACGCTGCGCGTGAGCAGCTTACCATCGTGCCCAACGGCATTGCCCTCGACTACTTTCAGCCCCAGCCGCTGGCCCCCAAAACGCACGACCTGCTCTTTTGCGGCAACATGGGCTACCACCCCAACGTGGACGCCGCCTGCTGGCTAGCCGAAGAAATTCTGCCCCTGGTGCAGCAGTGGCACCCCGGCGCCACCCTGCTGGTGGCCGGCACTACGCCCGCCCCACGCGTGCAGGCGCTGGCCCGCCGCCCCGGCGTGACGGTGAGCGGCTGGCTGCCCGACATCCGCACCGCCTACGCCGGGGCGCGGGTTTTTGTAGCGCCCATGCGCGTGGGCACCGGCCTCCAGAATAAGCTGCTCGAAGCAATGGCCATGCAGCTGCCCTGCCTCACTACCCCGCTGGCCAACAATGCTTTGCGCGGTACGCCGGGCCAGCACCTGCTGGTGGCCGAGGGCGCGCCTGCCCTGGCCGAGGCCCTGGCTGGCCTGCTGGCCGATGAGGCGGCCGCCGCCCAGCTTGCCGCCGCCGGCCGCACCTTTGTGGCCGCAACCTACGACTGGGCCGCCGCCACCGCCAGGCTGGAGAACTTGTTGCGGGATAATTGTTAAGCACCTACAATTTTATCAGAACGTCATGCTCAGCTTGCGTCCGCTTGCCGAAGTATCTCGCTCACATCATTGATTTTACTACCCCCGGCAAGATGTTTCGACAAGCGGACGCAAGCGGCCGCAAGATGAAGCATGACGTGCGGAGAAGTCTCTTTTAGAATACCATGCTCGACTCCATCGAATCCGCCATTGAAGATATCCGCGCCGGCAAAGTCGTTATCGTAGTCGATGACGAAGACCGCGAAAACGAGGGCGACTTCATCTGCGCCGCCCGCTCGGCCACGCCCGAGGTCATCAACTTTATGGCTACCCACGGCCGCGGCCTGGTGTGTGCGCCCATCACGGCCGACCGTTGCGACGAGTTGGGCCTCGAGCTGATGGTGGGCCGCAACACGGCCCTGCACGCCACGCCCTTCACGGTGTCGGTCGATTTGTTGACCAACGGCGTGACCACCGGCATCTCGGCCTCCGACCGCTCCAAGACCATTCTGGCGCTCATCGACCCCGCCACCAAGCCGGAAGACCTGGGCAAGCCGGGCCACATTTTCCCGCTCAAGGCCCGCAAAGAAGGCGTGCTGCGCCGCGCCGGCCACACCGAGGCCGCCGTAGACCTGGCCCGGCTGGCTGGCTTCGAGCCGGCCGGCGTGCTGGTTGAGATTCTCAAGGAAGACGGCGAGATGGCCCGCCTGCCCGACCTCGAAAAAGTAGCCAAGCAGTGGAATCTGAAGCTGATTTCGGTGCAGGACCTCATCAAGTACCGGCTAGCCCAGGAAAGCCTCATTCAGCGCGAAATCACGGTGAAGATGCCTACCGCGCACGGCGATTTTGACCTCTACGCCTATACCCAGCGCTCGAACGGTGCCCAGCACCTGGCCCTGGTGAAGGGCGACCTCAGCGGCCCCGAGCCCGTGCTGGTGCGCGTGCACAGCTCGTGCGTGACCGGCGACATCTTTGGCTCGTGCCGCTGCGACTGCGGCCCGCAGCTGCACCAGGCCATGGAACAGATTGACCGCGAGGGCCGCGGCGCCATCATCTACATGAACCAGGAGGGCCGAGGCATTGGCCTGCTCAACAAGCTGAAAGCCTACAAGCTGCAAGAGCAAGGCCGCGATACGGTGCAGGCCAACGAAGACCTGGGCTTCCGGGGCGACGAGCGCGACTACGGCGTGGGCGCCGCCATCTTGCGCGACCTAGGCCTGCGCGAACTGCGCCTGCTTACCAACAACCCCCGCAAGCGCACCGGCCTCAGTGCCTACGGCATCGAAATCGTGGATACGGTGCCCATCGAAATCGCCCCCAACCGCCACAACCAGACCTACCTGACCACGAAGCGCGACAAAATGGGCCACGAGATTCTGCAACAAATGACGCCCGACCCGGCAGCCTAGCCCCGGCGGCGCGTTACCAGCTTATGTACAAAACCTTGCGGCGCGCCGGCGCGGTGGTAGCCCTCGGGCTGGCTACCGCGCCGGCCGCCTACGCCCAACGGGCTAGCCTGCCCGCGCCCACGGCCGCCGAGCTAAGGCGCAAGTTTGCGCGCCTGTCGGCCGGCGTCGACGGTGAAAGCGAGGCGTTCATTCGCTTGCAAAACACGGCGCCCGGGCGGCTGGTGGCTTATCTCAAAACGCACGAGCTATCGGCGGCAGGGGCCAAAAAGCTGGGCCTCGACTTGTCTGCCGAGTATAAGGACGCCGCTCACCTGAAGGTGTTTACGTACTCCTACAGCTCGGGCGGCACGCGGGGCACCGTGCACCGGCCCGTGTTGCAGTGGCGAAACGCGGCGGGCCAGCGCTTCGCCTACGCGCCGTTTGAGGAGTGCGAGTTTACGGAAATTCGCCGGCTGGCTAGCCCCGGCTACCCGCAGTACCTGCTGCTGGGCGAAGACCGGGGCAGCGGCCAATGCTCCCTCAGCCAGGCGTACGTGGTCGGGCTGAAGGGCAATTACCTGCTGATTAATAAAACTGCCTTTGCCAACAGCGCCCAGCTTAGCGACAGTGCTACCGACGGTGCGTCGCTCATTATCTGCAACGTAATGATGGAGTTCAATGCGCGCCGGCAGGTGCTACGCCTAACCACCTTCGAGTCGGTGGCCAAGCCGGCTGTTGAGTGGGGCGTATTTAAGTGGCAAGGCACGCGCTTCGTGCTAGCCAGGTAAAGCGTAACAGCCGTTGTTCCAACACTAGCATGCCGGGCCCGTAAGAGAAATCTGATTTGTTTCTGTTTTTATGCTTGCTCCGCAGCCGCTCTACCAGATAATTTACCACAGCCTGGCCGCTGGCGAGGGCATGCCCCCCGAGGCCCTCGCCAGCCTGCTGCGCCAGGCCCGCGCCTACAACCAAGCCCACCGCCTCACGGGCCTGCTGCTCTACGCGGCCGGTACCCGGGAGTTTGTGCAAGTGATTGAGGGGCCGCGCGATGAGATAGCTGCCCTCCATGCCCGCATTGCCCGCGCCCCGCGCCACAAGCATGTCTTTGTGCTGCACGAGTACCCGGCCCAGGGCCGCGTGTTCCCTGACTGGCGCATGGGCTTCGTGCCCGCCGCCACCCAGGATATGGGCACTACCACCGGCTACCTGCCGCTGGCCCAGCAACCCGGCCGCCTCAGCCCGTTTAGCCTGGCCGTGCACCTGCCCGAGCCGCTGCGGCGCTTTCTCAGCAGCTTCGCCCAGCCGTTGCCGATGGTGCTGGCCTAGCCGGTGAGCGGTAGCTGTTGCATAAAAACGGCCACCCCTTGCGTAGGTGTGGCCGTTTTTATGGTGACTAAACTATTTATCCTTCTTTTGGCGGTTGAAATAGCGTAGCACTAGTTGCGCATTCTCCGGCTTGGTAGGGCCGCCTTTGCTATACGGGATAATGTGGTCAAGTTCGGCATCCTCAATGGCCAGAATTTTCTGGCCCGAAATGGCGCACACCGGGTTTTCCCGAAAAAACTTTTCCTTCAGGGCCAGCGGGAACGTGCGCTCCGAGTAGCGGCTGTCACCGATGATGCTGTCTAGCAAGTCCATATACAAGCGGAAACGCTTTTTCAAGTTGTCTGTGTCCGACGTCTTGAAGCCAATGAGCCATTGAAAATCCGAATCATTGGCCATCATTTCTAAAACGCTCTCCCGAATGAAGTCGGCATTACGAAGCACATCGTTCTTGGAGTAGTTGGCAAAGCCCACCATTTGTAAGTCAAACAGGGCCATGTTAATCTGGCTATCGGCCCAGCGGCCCGGCTGCCCGGCCGCACCTGGGATGTACCGGCGAAAGGCATGGTCGCCGAATACCGTTTTTACCAAGTCAAGACAGTGGTAAAAGCGTTGCCCATACTCCTTTACTTTGGCCGGTGCCAATTGCTGATTATCGCGCAGTTCCTTGTTGCAAAACTGCTTCATCGACGATTTGTAGTTCAGATACGAGCGCTCCGACAGGGTCAGGAAGCGCAGTATCATGCCCCGGTACACCATGCGGTTGCGCAAATTGTCGCGCTGCACCAACTGGTGAAAAACCGGCTCAGCCGCTAGCTCGGCCAGCAGCTTGATATATTCGCCACGGTACACGGTGTTGCGAATCTCATCCTCATTGAGCTTGGTAGAGCCGGTGTTGAGGCGCTCAAAAATCTCAAACTTGATGTCTTCGTTCGACTCCTTTTTAATGATGATGGAGTGAATGGTAGTCGTGCGAATCTTGGTTTGCAATTCCCTGGGCAACTGCTCAAAAGTCTTACGGTTCAGCTCCGTAAGTACGGTGAGGCCGGTGAGGTAAAACTCGCTGCCATCGGGGTACTTACCCATGACGAACGACAAAAAGGAGGTGAGGCGCTGCTGCCCGTCGATGACGGAAAACGTGCCGTCGCGCTCCTGGGCCAGGTAAATTACCGGAATGGGCACATCCATAAGGATGCTCTCAATGAGGCGGCTGGCAATGGCGGGGCTGGCCACGTAATTGCGCTGATACTCTGGCTTCAGCACCAGCTCGGCATCCGTAACCATCGTTAGAAACTCCCGAATGGAAAAGTCCTTCGCCTGCCACACGATTTTGCGTTCGTTCGCGGCAATGTTCAGCTCCTCGGTCTGCGTTTCTTCCTGGGCATCAGCAGCGGTAGAGGCGTCTTCGAGTAAGTCGTTAGTTATAAAATCAAGAGCCATCAATCTTGGAAATAAGGTAAGCGCATTAAGGTTAATGCTGAAAAAGCCAAGCAATATACCAAAAAAAGTGCTGCAATACTTGGCATTTTATATGCTGAGCCTGGGCCTAGCGGGGCGCCGGCCCCAGCCAGCGCAGCACCGGGTAGCGGCGGTAGCCGGCCTCGGCGTAGGGCGAGTGCTGGTACACCCACTCTAGCTGGGCGGGGCCGCTGGCAGCCAGGGCCGGGTCGGCGGCTTTGGCGGCGTCGAGTTGCTGGCGCACGGCAGGGTTTTTAGTCAGAAACTCGGCCGCCAGGTCCTCAAAGACATAGTCGGAATAGTGCTCTTTTTGCTGCAACACGCTGTCGAAAAAGCCCCAGGCGAAGAACGAGTCGGTGGCCTGCGGCTCCAGTGCTTCCACGAGGTAGCGCTTGGCGGGGCCCTGCTCGGCCAGCATGGCCAGGTAGGCGCCGGCGGGCGCCTCAGTTGCGGCCTCCGCAAGTGGCGTTAGCTTCGCCTGCGAGTGCAGGTAGTGGCCCTCATAGGGGCGCGGGGTGGTTTTGTAGTCCTCTATGCGGTAGGCAGCCGGGCTGGCAAGGGGTTGGGCCAGCGGGCGCAGCACCACGCCATTGCGGCGCAGGTTGTCGAGCACCTCGCCCCAGGCGGCCGGAATCACATAAGCCGTAGGCGCCGTCACCTCGGCCGTGGCGTGAGCGGCGTTGTAGAATTTCACCGGCCGCACGTAAGGCCGGGCGCGGTCGTAGTAGAGGCGCGGCTGGCCACTCACGGCGCTAGGCTTGTGCCCGGCCTCATAACCCCGAAACTGCACCGTGCCGCTGGGCTGCTCATCGAGCGCCCAGGCCAGCGGGAACTGGGTTTGGGCGGCCAGGGCAGCATCGGCCTCCGCACGGGCGGCCAGCAGGGCAGGAGCTTGGCTAGCCAGGGTTTGCACGTAGGTCAGCAGCAGGTCGTAGGTAGCCTGCACGCGGGGGCCGAAGGCCTTCAGCATGTGCGTTTCGGGCATAAAGCCGATGCTGTTGAACAAGGCCGCGTAGCCGGTTGAGTAGCGCGGACTTTCCAGAAAGGCGCGCAGGCCGCTCTCGGGCGTTTCGCCATCGAAGTCCACGTAGGGCGTCATCGGCCACTTCTTCTGAGCCATGCCGGCGTAGAGGGCGGGCAGCAGCTTATCCTTGAGGTACAGCCCCAGCACCGGGCCCAGCTTGTTGTACTGGGTCGGAATGAGCGTAATGGTGTACTGATAATCAGCGCCGTTGGAGGTGTGCGTATCCACAAAAACCTCGGGCCGCCACTTCTGAAACAGCTCGGCAAACGAGCGCGCATTGCGCGAGTCCTGCTTCACGAAGTCGCGGTTCAAATCGAGGTGGCGCGCATTGCCCCGGAAGCCGTACTCGGCCGGCCCGTTCTGGTTCACGCGGGTGGTGCTGTTGCGGTTCAGCATCCCGTCGATGTTGTAGGCCGGGATGATGACCACCGTAACCTTCGCCAGCAGCCCGCTGAGCTTCTTGTCGCGCAGCAGGTCGCGGGCCAGCATCATGCTGGCATCGATGCCCTCGGGCTCGCCGGGGTGAATGCCATTTTGAATGAACAGCACCGGCCGGCCCTTGGCCCGGCTAGCTGCTGGCTCGAAGGTGCCATCGGCCGAGAGCACTACCTCGTGCAGCGGCTGGCCGCTGTCGGTGGGGCCGGCCGCGCGCAGCTGCATAGTAGCCGGGTAGGCCACGGCCAGGGCCTGGTAAAAGCCGACGCACTCGGCGTAGGTGGCGGTGGTGTTGTGCTGCGGGTCGCGCTCGAAGGGCGTGGTGAGCGGCGGGATAGGGCCGGAGAGGAGCGCGGCGAGTAGGAGCGAGGCAAAGAACATGGGGCGAAGGTCGGCACGGCTGCGTGACCTTTATGGGCGCGGCGCTGGCTTTCTGGCTTCCGTTTGCGTAAGCTCAACCATCATTCACCCGCGGGCCGCCGCGCCCGCGCCATTCGCTAGCATGTCCCGTCCCCTCATTCTTGTTTCCAACGACGACAGCCTCACCGCCCCCGGCATTGCGCACCTGGTGCGCCTCATGCACGAGCTCGACGCCGAAATAGTAGTGGTGGCGCCCGCCAGCCCGCAGTCGGGCATGGGCCACGCCATCACCATCGGCCAGCCGCTGCGGCTCGATAAGTCCGATATTTTTGGCCCCGAGGTAACGGCCTACGCCTGCACCGGCACGCCCGCCGACTGCGTCAAAATCGCCAAGCACTACGTGCTCGAAGGCCGCCGGCCCGACCTCGTGGTGTCGGGCATCAACCACGGCTCCAACTCGGCTGTGAACGTGCTGTACTCGGGCACCATGTCGGCGGCCATCGAGGCGGCCATTGAGGGACTGCCCGCCATCGGCTTCTCGCTGTGCGACTACGGCCACGACGCCGACTTCTCGCACGTCGGCCCCTGGGTGCTGGAGGTGTGCCGCCAGGCGCTGGCGCACGGTATCCCGGCCGGTACGGCCCTCAACGTCAATATTCCCAAGAACGAGGCCGGCCCTATCCAGGGCATCCGGCTGGCCCGCCAGGCCCGCGCCAAGTGGCAAGAGCGCTTCGAGCAGCGCCACGACCCCTACCGCCGCCCCTACTACTGGCTGCTGGGCGAATTCGTGAACCAGGACACCGGCCAGGATACCGACGAGGCGGCCCTGGCCGCCGGCTACGTATCAGTAGTGCCCTGCCAGTACGACCTCACCAACTACCAGAGCCTGACCAGCATGGCCGAGGCCTGGCAACTGGCCCTGCCGCCCGCCGGCCCTGCCACCACCCCGCCCCAGCCGCTGCCCAGCGAAGACTACGGCCCCGCTGCCCAGCAGGCATTTGACTAGGAGTAGGCTAGAGCATTGAAAGAACGTCATGCTGAGCCTGTCGAAGCATCTCTACCGCACCGCTAGGATATCGTTCAGTAGAGATGCTTCGGCAAGCTCAGCATGACGTTCTTTTTAATCTCCTAACACGCCTTCAAACGCTGAAGAGCGCTCCGCCACTACGATAAGTAGCCTGAAGCCTAGCCTACTTACGGCACCCGCCGCGTGGGTGTGGGCACGGCGCGCACCTCGCGGTGCTGCTGCGCCACGGCGGGCGTGCGCACCACGCGCAGCGGCAGCAGCCGGGGCCTGCGCGGTGGGTGGCCGCTTACCACGGCGTGCTGGTGGTGCGCGCTGTGCCCGGCCGGTGCCAGCAGCAGCAGCAGCAATAATCCTAGCAAAAGCAGTGGCGTTTTCATAGAGAATACAGATTCTCTATCAAGATAACGCGCTGCCGGTGAAGCCTCTGTGAATAGCCGCGACTAGCCCTGGTGGCTAGCTAGTCGCGTCTGAGCCAGCCCTTGCGCCAGAAATAATACAACTGCCCGCATACAATGAAGGCAAGCACCGCCAGCAGGATGGGGTAGCCCATCGGCGAGTACAGCTCGGGCATGTTGAGCGGCAGCCGGTGGCCGTGCTGGTCTTCGGGCTGAAAATTCATGCCGTAGAGGCCCACCACAAAGCTGAGCGGAATGAAGATGGAGCTGATGATGGTCAGCACCTTCATCACCTCGTTCATGCGGTTGCTTTGGTCCGAGAGGTAGAGGTCGGCCAGCGAGGAAATATTGTCGCGGTAGCTCTCGGCCAGGTCCAGGGCCTGAATGGCGTGGTCGTAGGCATCGCGGTAATACACCTTGATGTCTTCGGGTACTATCTCGTCGGGCAGGCGCAAAATTTCCGACATCTTGTCGCGCTCCGGGTACACGAGGCGGCGAAAGCGCACCACGTCTTTTTTGATGCGCAAAATGCGGTTCAGCAAGCGCTGCTGCCGCTTTTCCTCAAAAATGCTCGTCTCCAGCTCCTCAATGTAGTCGCCGATGGCGGCCATGGTGGGGTAGTAGTGGTCGAGCACCACGTCGGTGAGGGCATAGGCCAGGTAGCCCACCGAGCGCCGCCGCAGCTGGCTGAAATTGGCCCGGATGCGGTTGCGCAGCACCTCCAGGCAGTCGTCGTAGTCGTCCTGAAACGTGAGCACATAATTAGGCCCCGTGAAGATGGAAAGCTGGTCGTCGTGCACCGTGAGCTGGGCCGTGAAGTCGGTCATGCGCGACACCAGAAAGAGCCGGTTGTCGTCAAATACCTCCACCTTGGCCCGCTGGTAGTCACCGAGTACGTCCTCCATTTGCAGCGGGTGCAGGCCAAAATCGGCCATAATGCGCTCCATCAGGGGCAGGTCGTTGTAGCCGCGCACGTCTATCCAGTGCTTGAGCTCGGGGTGGGCGCGCAGGTAGGCCAGCAGGTCGTCGAAGCGGTCGGTGTATTCGCCTTCCTCCTGCGTGTGCTCGTCATACGACATCAGGAAGAGGCGGGGCTTGAGCGCACCGGGCTGCACGCGTAGCGTGCCGGGGCGCAAGCCTACGTTCTGGTACAGCGCCTGGCGCCGGGCCTCGCGGTCGGGGTCGGGGGGCAGGCCCAGGCGCGGGTCGTCGGCGTCGGTGGTGGCGGGGCCGGCCGGCCGGGTGCGCGGAAGGGCAGTAGTCGAAGAGGAGCTGGACGGACCCATTGCGGACGAAAAGCGAATAGAAACGAAAACGCCGCAAGGTGCGGCCAAAAAAACAGTGCGGCCCGCGAAGCCGTACTTTGCCGGGCTTGTTAACTGCTGTGAAAACCGATAGTTTGTCTCCATCCTTGCCTAGCTGGACCGTATACGCCGCCGAGGCCCCGGCCGGCCAACCGCCGGCTGGCCCGCGCCGGCCGCTGGCCTTCGCGCCCTTCCTTTACCTCGAGCCGGGCCACCAGGCCTTGCAGCCGCACGGCCAGCCCGTGCGCAGCTACTACCTTGAGGATGAAGCCGCGGGCGTCAGCGTGGCGCAGCTGTTCGTGGTGCTCGATTTTGAGGGGCCGGGGCTAGCCAGCTCGCCGGGGCAGGCGCCTTTTGGGGCGGTGCAGCTCGCCGCCGGCGTGCCCGCGGCGGCCCTGCACCTGCTGCTCAGCCACGCCGAGGCCGACCTGCGCCAGCGCGGCCAGCGGCGGCTACACCTGCGCGGCTACCCCTTCTGCTACGACCCCGCCGGGGCCGCCCAACTGGCCGAGGCCCTGCGCCAGCGCCAGTACGCGGTTGCTTTGGCCGAAGAAAACTACTACCTCGACCCCGCCCGCGACTACGAAATTCACCTGCACCCCAGCGAGTACCGCCGCCTGCGCCGCTGCCGCCAGCTGGGCCTGGTGCCCGAGCAAGAGCCGCCGCTCATCCTGCCCTGGGCCTACGAGTTTATTGCCCGCTGCCGGCAGGAGCGGGGCCAGGCGCTGTCGTTGCCGCTGGCGCGGGTGCAGGAGCTGTTTCGGGAGTTTCCGCGCCAGCATCTGCTGTTTTCGGTGCGTAAGCCAGGTGGCGAATGGGCGGCGCTCACCATTGCCATTCAGGTGAGCGAGCGGGTGCTGTATAATTTTTACCCCGCCAGCCCCCTGGCCGACAACCACCTCAGTCCCGCCGTGCTGCTCCACGAAAGCCTGCACACCTACGCCCGCGCCTCCGGCTTAGCTGTGGTCGACCTGGGCACGTCTACGCTGCCCACCGGCCCCAATGCGTCGCTGCTGCAATTCAAGCGCCACCTGGGCGGGGTGGCCAGCCTGAAGCTTAGCTGGCAAAAAGTACTGTAAATAAGAGCTGTGCGCAAATGGATAAGGTCTGATAATGCCTTGCCCATTTGGTTGCTATGATGGGTTAAGCGGTTAGCCCCGCCGTGCCCGACCTTTGCCGCATGGCTAGCCCCGTGCGTAGTATTTGGCAAGGTTTTGTGCGAGGCTCGCTGGGCACGGGCGTGGCCATTGTGGCGCGGGCGGCCGGGGCGCTCACCCTCAATAAGCTCGTGGCGCTCTACGGCGGCCTGGGTGGCCTCACCCAGCTAGCCCAGTTTCAAAACCTGATGGGCCTGTTTGGCGCGCTGCCCACCGATGGCGTGCAGGTGGGTGCCACCACGCGGCTAGCCCCGCTGCGGCCCGGCTCGGCGCGCCACCGGGTGTGGCTGGGGGCCGCGCTGGCCCTCACGGTGGCCGCTATGGCGGGGGCCGGGCTGGTGCTGCTGGCCACCGGCGGTGCGGCGTGGCCGGTGGGCCGGGCGACCCTGTTTACTCTGGGGATGCTACTCATCACCACCCAGGCGCTGCTGAGCACGGCCCTGCTGGCAGCCGGCCGGCGCGGGCCCTACGTGGTGCAGGCGGTGGCCATCAGCGTGCTGGGCACGGCGGCGGTGGCGGGCGGGCTGGTGGCGGGCTGGCCGCTAGGGCGGGTGCTGCTGGCCTACCTGGCGGGCCAGGCGTTGGCGCTGCCGCTGGCGGGCTGGGCAGCGGCGCGAGCGGGGCTGTTGGCGGGCTGGCGCTGGCAGTGGCCAAGCTGGGTAGCCTGGCGCGGCCTGCTGCCTTTCATGCTGATGGCCGCCGGCTCGCTGCTCTGCGGCCGGGCCGTCGATTATGGAGTGCGGGCGTGGCTTATCGCGCATTTTGCCCCCGCCCGCACCGACCTCTGGCAGGCCGTGGCCAAGCTATCGGACAACTACACGCTGGTGATGACGGCCGTGCTCAATACCGTATTTTACCCCCGCCTGGCGGCCCTGCAAGCGGTGCCGGCCCAGGCCCGCCGCTACCTGGGCGCCGTGCTGGGGCTGCTGGCCGGCGGGCTGGCCATCGGCCTTGGCCTGGTGTATGCGCTGCGCGACGTGCTGCTGCCGCTGCTGTTTGCGCCGCGCCTGCTGGCCGCCCGCGAGCTGCTGGCTCCGCAGCTGCTCGGCGACTGGGCCAAATTCGTGGCCTGGGTGTTTCTGTATTACTTATTGGCCCGGGCCCGGCCGCTGCCCTACCTGGCCATGCAGGGCGTGGCAGCGGTGCTCTACCTGGTAACGCTGGTGGCGCTGGTGCCGCCGTATGGGCTGGATGGCGTGGTGTGGGCCTACGCCTTGCACTACGTCTTGCTGCTGGGGCTATGCGCCGTATTATACAAATGGAAATGGAATTAACCCTTTTGGGTTAATCTGCTTAAGCGTTTGATTTGCAGTAGCTATAAACAGTACTCATAAGTTGTAAGTCGCTTATGCTCCGCTCGCCGCTCGTCACCGTCATTGCGCTGTGCCACAACCACGCGCCCTACCTGCGCGAGGCGCTCGACTCCATTCTGGCTCAGGACTACGCGCCCCTGGAGGTGTGGCTCGTGGACAACGGTAGCACCGACGGCAGCCCAGCCCTGCTGCACGCGTATGCCCAGGCGCACCCCACCTGGCACCTGCTGCTGCTACCCGCCAACGTGGGCAATTGCCGGGCGTTCAACCAGGCGTTTTTTCAAAGCCAGGGCGAGTTCATCGTCGATTTTGCGACCGATGACGTGCTGCTGCCCCAGCGCCTGAGCCAGCAGGTGGCGCTGTTTGCCAGCCTGCCGCCCGACTACGGCGTGGTGTATTCCAACTGCGCGCTCATCGGCGAGGCGGGGCAGCCGCTGGGCCTGCACCACCAAGCCAGCGGGCGCGGGCAGCTGCGGCCGCGCCCGGCCAGCGGCTGGGTGTTTGCCGAGGTGCTGGGGCGGTATTTTATCAGCACGCCCACCATGCTCATGCGCCGGGCCACGCTGCTGGCCCTGGGCGGCTACGACGAGGCGCTGAGCTACGAGGACTTCGACTTCTGGGTGCGGGCCAGCCGCGACTGGCGCTTTCAGTACCAGGAGGCCGTGACGACCCGCAAGCGCAAGCACCCGCGCAGCATGAGTGCCCAGGTCACGGCCTTGCACGACCCTTATTTACTGTCTACCATCGCGGTGTGCCGCAAGGCGCTGGCCCTGTGCCGCACCCCCGCCGAGGCCCGCGCCCTGGCCCGCCGCCTGCGCTACGAGCTGCGCCACGCCCTGCGCCGCCGCCAGTGGCTGGCCGCCCGCCAGGCCTGGCAGCTGCTAATGGATGTAGTCGGCCGGGTCGTAGGGCTGCGAGGCCAGGCATAGCAGCACCGCGCCGGGCCCGAAATGGATTTCGGGCCAGCAGTGGGGCGGCAGGTACAGCGCCTGGGTGGGCTGGCTTAAGCAAAAGTGCGCGGGCGGCTGGCCCTCGGCCTGCACCACGAGCGTGACGCGCCCGTGCACGGCCACCAGCACCTGCTCAAGCGTGTGGTGGGCGTGGCGGCCGCGCACCCGGCTGGCCGGCACCTCCGTTATCCAATAAGTCCGCTGCACGGCAAAGGGCAGGCCCGCGCCCTCGGCCACCGTAAGCCAGCCGCTGTCGGCCGCGCCGTGCGTAGGAAGGGTAAAAAGATAGGGAAGCGTCATGCAGCAGGAATGGCCGGCAAAGATAGCCCCACCCGCCCCGGCCGCCGAACCCTACAAAAAGCGGGCGCGCAACTCAGGCGTGGGCACCAGGCAGCTTGCCTGCCGCCCAAACAAGCGGTAGCGATGCCGCGCCACGAAGCGGTAGAGCCCATCGCGCCCGCGCTGGGGCAGCAGCCCGCCCACCGCCGCCGCCAGCCGCCAGCGCAGCCCCAGGTGCCCGGCAATGCGCAGCACCGCCGCCGAGTGCGAATACAGCTGCCCGCCCTCCAGCAAAATCACCGACTCGGGGCTGGCCGGCACTGGCTGGCCGTGAGCCGCCAGCAGGGCCCGGCCCAACTCGCTTTGCAGGGCCGCGAAGCGAAACCTGCCCCGCGGGTCGCGGCGAATGACAAACTGCACGAAGCCGTGGCAGAGGTTGCATACCCCGTCGAAGAGAATGGTAGCGGAAGCGGAAGTAGCCATCGTGCGCTAGAGTCTGTGGGTAGTTGATTAGCAGGTCTATTTAATCCGTCATGCTGAGCTTGTCGAAGCATCTCTGCCGCTTCTTTTGGACCGTTCGATGAAGCGGTAGAGATGCTTCGACAAGCTCAGCATGACGGATTTTTATTTACTGTCTATACTCTGAAGTAAAGTAGCCGTTGGCGCTTTGGAGCGCGCCTGCGGTTCGGCGGCTGGGGTAGGCTAGGGCAGGGCCTGCACCTCCACGCGCCGGTTGCGGGCATCGGGGGCGGGGTAGCGCGGGCGCGTGTCGCCGTAGCCCATGGTGCGCAGGCGCTCGGCGGCCACGCCGGCTTTCACCAGGTAGGCCCGCACGGCATCGGCGCGCTGCTCGGACAGCAGCTGGTTTTTGGCCGACTCGCCCACGCGGTCGGTGTGGCCGGCCACGAGCAGGCGCAGCGTGGGGCGGGCTTGCAGCTCGGCGGCCAGCTGGTCGAGGGCCGGGGCGGCGGCGGGCAGCAGCTCGGCCGTAGCCAGCCGAAACAGCACCGTGGGCAGCACCACCGGCGCGGCGGTCGGCGCCAGGATGGGAGCCGCCAGGGTGGCGGGGGGCAGCGCGGGCGCCAGGGTTGGCGCGGCCGCCACGGGGCGCAGCGTGTCGGGCGGCGCGGCGGGTGGCCGGAAGGTAGGCACCTCGGCCGGGGCCGCCGCGCTCACCCGAACGGTGATGGGCACGGCCGGGCTCTCGGCCGTGGCATAAAAGCCCTGCCGCAGGTAAAACGTCGTGGTTTTGCGCAGCCGGGTGGCGTAGGTGTTGCCCGTGGCCAGGGGCTGCTTCAGCTCGGGGTCGGCATACCAGCGCACGTCGCGGCCCGATACGCGCAGCGTGCTCAGCGCACCCGCCGGCACGGTAGCCGCCGATTTTAGCTTGACGCGGTAGAACACGAACTTGCCCGTGGTGCACTTGCCATAGGGCTCGTAGGTGGCCAAACCGGTCAGCTTTTCCTGAGCCGCATCGTAGGTGAAGGCGATGGAGCCCGCGCACCAGTAGCGCTGCCGCGAGCGGGCAGTTTGGGCCAGCTCGCGCACGTGCGTCAGGGTGAGGCCGGCGGGCGTGGGCGTGCCCTCCATCTGAAACGTGACCGATGCCTCGGGCTGGCTGCCATCTTCTTGATAGAGAATGCCAAACAAGTCGGTGCCCGCCCGCTGCTGCACCCGCAGCACCGAGGGGCAAAAGCTGGTTTTATCGAATTCGTTTTCCACGCCTTGCCACACGCCGGTCAGCGACTGGGCGTGCCCCGAAAAATTTACCAGCAGCAAGGCCGCCAGGCTGCGCCAAAAATGCAGTTTCATGCCCCTAAAATACCAGCGCGGGGCCAACTGCCAGCACGCGCCCGGCTGGCCATACGCGCGCCTAACGCAGTCTCGTAGTCAGAGGATGTAGGGGCGGGACTTGCCCCACCCTTCGTTGAACGGAATCGTCATGGCGGCGCGAACAACGGGCGGGGACAAGCCCCGCTCCTACATCGCTCAGCAGGTGCTCCGACTCCGAAACCGCTCTTGCCCGCCGGATGAGGGCGGGCTAGCTTTAGTAAGCAGCGTGGTCAGCACCACTAAAACGGCCGGGCCACTAGCCCAGATAGGCCATTTCCTCGGCGCTAAGCTGGATATCGGCCGCGGCCAGGTTTTCGCGCAGGTGCGCCAGCGACGACGTGCCCGGTATCGGCAGCAGCACTGGCGACTTGTGCAGCAGCCAGGCCAGGTTGAGCTGCGCCACCGACACCCCGCGCCGGCTGGCTAGCTCGGCCAGCTTGTCGCCGGCCTTGGGCAGGCCGTGCACCAGCGAAAAGAAGGGCACCAGCGGAATACCGTGCTGCTCGCACAAGTCCAGCACTTCCTCGCCGCCCCGGGTTTCGCCGTGGCCGTCGTTCAGGGTGGTGCGCTGGGCGTAGCCGTACATGTTCTCGACGGTGGCAATTTCGCCCAGCTTGAGGCCGGCTTCCAGCTCGGCGCGGCTCACGTTGCTGAGGCCCACGTGCTGAATCTTGCCCTCCTTCTGCAAGTCAAACAGGGCGCCCAGCTGCTCCTCCAGCGGCACCGGGCCGGCGCCCATCAGGCGCAAGTGCACTAGCTGCACCTGCGCTTGCCGCAGTGTGCGCAGGTTGTTGTCGATGCTCGTGCGCAGGTTGGCGGGGGTATTAAAGGGCACCCAGCTCTTGTCGGGCCGGCGCGTGGCGCCCACCTTGGTGCAGATAACCAAGTCGTTGGCGTACGGGTGCAGCGCCTCCGCAATGAGCCGGTTGGTCACGTCTTCGCCGTAGTAATCGGCGGTATCAATAAAATTGACGCCGCCGGCCACGGCCGCTTTCAAAATTTCGAGCGCCTGCGGCCGGTCGGCCGGTTCGCCCCAGATGCCGGGGCCGGTGAGGCGCATGGTGCCGTAGCCCAGGCGGTTAACGGTGAGCGGCTGGGCCGAGTGCGGGGCAATGGTGAGGGTCATGGGAAAAGTTACGACGAGTAGAAAAAATCAGGGTACGCAGGCAGACGCATTCGGGGCCGGGTTGTTTTAGCGGCTAGCCCAGCTGCCGCTGAAACTCGGCCAGAAACAGCCCCACGTGGTAACCATCGGCCAGCCCGTGGTGCACGTTGAGGGCCACCGGTAGCAGCGTGGCCGCGCCCTCGGCGTAGGTTTGGCCCACCGATATTTTGGGGCAGCTGTCGGGGTGGCTGAAGCTGCGGGCGTGCGTCAGGCCGGTAAAGCGCGCCCACGGAATGGCCGAAAAGTGAATGACGTCGGGCCGGGCCGTGGTGGGGCCCAGGCGCAGGCCCTGGCTAGCCTGCACAGCCGCAATCTCCAGCTGCGCGCCCGCCACGAAGTCGGCCAGCTCAGCGTGGTACTCGATAAAGGAAAAGCCAAACGTGTGGTCGGCCCGCCCGATGGTGGCCGAGGCGTGAATACGGTCGTAGCACACCACCTGCCCGTCCTCGATGCGGTAGCGCAGGGCCTCCACGGCGTTCACCGCCCGCAGGGCGCGGTGCAGGTAGTACAAGAAAAACGGCACGCCCAGCCGCTTGGCCTCGGCCAGCGCCGCCGTGCAATCGACGGTGGCCACCAGCCCAAAAAACGGCTCCTCAAACGCCGAGAAGAACTCAAAATGCTCGCGCCGGTTCCAGGTCGCCAGGTCAATCACGTGTTTCATTGCTGCTCACTTATGCGGGGGCAAAGAACGGCACGCGGCGCCCGGGCGGAAGCAGGCTAGCCCGTTGCGCTGGGCTCCGCCGCCCGGCAAATACGCCCGCTGCGGGCCCCGTGCCGTTCTTTGCCTTCACAACCCAGACCCTAAGCTGCCACCACCTTGCTCATTGCTTTCGACGCCGACGATACCCTTTGGCCCAACCAGCCGCACTTCGATGAAGTAGAGGCTACTTTTTCCCGCATTCTGGCCCGCTGCGGCGACCACGCCACCCTCAATGCCCGGCTCTACGCCATTCAGCGGCACAACATGCAGTTCTACGGCTACGGGGCCAAGGCCCTGACGCTCTCCATGATAGAAACGGCCATTCAGCTCACCGACGGCACCGCCACGGCCGCCGAAATGCAGCAGATTCTCGACCTGGGCAAGCAATTGCTGCGCTTCCGCATCGAGCTGCTGCCGGGCGTGGCCGAGGTGCTGCCGGCGCTGCGGCAGCGCGGCCACCGCCTGATGCTGCTCACCAAGGGCGACCTCTTTGACCAGGAGGCCAAGCTGGCCCGCTCGGGCCTGGGCCAGCTGTTCGACCACGTCGAAATCGTGAGTGAGAAAGATGAGGCCACCTACCACCGCCTCTTCGAGCGCCACGGGGCCACCCCCGAGGACTTTGTGATGATTGGCAACTCCCTCAAGTCCGACATTGTGCCCGTGGCCCGCCTCGGCTACCGCGCTATCTACGTTCCCTACCACGCCAACTGGAGCCACGAGCACGTGCCCGAGGCCGAGCTGGTCGGCGTGCCCTTCGAGCAGGTGGCCAGCCTCACCGAGGTGCTGGCCCTGCTGCCCTGAGCCGGCCACCGCTAGCTTTCACAAGCTGCGCGAGTTGCCCGATACCCGTATTGGGCAAGTAGTTAAGGTAGCCCGTCGTACTGCCCGCCCTGGCAGCGCGACGGGCTTTTTGATGAAAGACCAAAAGCTGCCTAAACTTTTGCCCCGGCCGAGTAGTTGATAAATAGTAAGCTTACTTAACAAGTTTACTTGGTAAATATGGCCACCCAAGCCCCTGACACTGACACCCAGCACCTAGCCACCGAACTGCGCACCGTGGTCACGCGGCTCGTAAAAAAGCTACGGGCGCACTCACCCACCCGCGACAAGCTCTCGCTCACCGAGCGCTCGGTGGTGCGCCAGCTCGACCAGCACCCGCACCTGCTGCCCAGCGAGTTGGCCGAGATGGAGAAGGTCACCACCCAGTCGATGTCGCAGATACTGCGCCACCTGGCCGAGGGCGGCTACATCGAGCGCCAGCCTTCGCCCACCGATGGGCGCAAGGTGCACATCGTCCTTTCTGACGCCGGCCGCCAGCTGCTGCAAACCGCCCGCCAGGAGCGCGACGAGTGGCTGCACGCCGTGCTCACCGAGCAGTGCTCGGCTGCCGAGCTGGCGGCGTTGCAGCAGGCGCTGCCGGTGCTCACTAAGCTGGTTGCCAGCGAATAATATCCAGGGTATGCCTGGGTTCACGATAGTAGTAAGACAATGAAGCTAAACACCTTTCGCGCGCTACGCAGCCGCAATTTTCGCCTCTATTTCACGGGGCAGGCCCTCTCATTGCTGGGCACCTGGATGCAGAAAACGGCCGTGAGCTGGGTTATCTATGCCCAGACCAATTCCAAGTTTATGCTCGGGCTCAGCGTGTTTGCCACCATGTTTCCGTCGGCGGCGTTTTCGCTGGTGGGCGGCGGCGTGGCCGACCGCTACAACCGCTACCGGGTGCTGCTGCTCACGCAGGTGCTCTCGATGGTGCAGGCCGCCCTGCTCACGCTGCTGGTGTTCTTCAAGGCCGATGCGGTGTGGGGCATCCTGGGGCTGAGCGTGGTGCTGGGCATCATCAACGGCTTCGACGTGCCGGCCCGCCAATCGCTGGTACACGAATTGGTGAAAGACAAGCAGGACCTGCCCAACGCCCTGGCCCTCAACTCGTCGATGGTCAACCTTTCGAAGCTGATTGGGCCGGCCGTGGCCGGGCTGGCCATCGAGGGCCTGGGCGCCACCGCCTGCTTCGGGCTCAATACGCTGAGCTTCGTGGCCGTCATTGGCTCGCTGCTGGCCATGCAGCGCCCGGCCTACGTAGCCCAGCCACACCCCAAAAACATCCTGGGCGAGCTTAAGGAAGGCTTTGAGTACGTGCGCGCTACGCCCAACATCCGGTATATTATTATGATGCTGGCGCTGGTGAGCTTGCTGGTGCTGCCCTTCACCACGCTCATGCCGGTGTACGCCAAGGATATTTTTCACGGCACGGCCGCCACGTTTGGGCTCATCGACAGCTGCATCGGCCTGGGGGCGTTTGTGGGGGCGCTGTATCTGGCCTCGCGCCCGCCGGGGGCCAACCTGCATCGCATTCTGGCCACCAATACCCTCATTTTTGGGGTGGGGCTGGTGCTGTTTTCGCACGCGCCGTGGTACCCGCTGGCCCTGGCGTTTCTGGCGGTGGGGGCGTTCGGCATGATGTCGCAAATCACCATCAGCAACACCCTGCTGCAAACCACCGCCGCGCCCGCCATGCGCGGGCGGGTCATCAGCTTCTACGTGCTGGCCTACACGGGTATGGTGCCCCTGGGTAGCCTGCTGGTGGGGGTAGTGGCGCAGCATATCGGCGTGCAAAACGCGGTGCTGGCGCAAGGCGTGCTGGCCCTGGGACTGGGGACGCTGCACTGGCGCTCGCTGCATCAGCAACCAGCGGTACGCACCGAACTGCCCGCCCAGGCCAATTCTACGCAGGGACTGGCGTTGTCGAGCTAGATTTAATTTGCTGGACTTGTTCCTGAATTTAAGGAAAACATAAAAACGGGTCATGCTGAACACAGTGAAGCATCTCTATCGCACCGTTGAACGGTCTGGATGAAGCGGTAGAGATGCTTCACTGCGTTCAGCATGATAATCGTTTACCTTAAATAAGTCCACTACCTAAACTCGCGCCAGTAGTGGGGGTAGGTATGCGTGGCTAAGCGGTAGGTGAATAGAAACGATTAGTATCTATAATACTCTGCAAGGCACCGAGTAGCGCTGGCAGCTCTGTTAAATAATAGCGCTGCTCATCCAGAATAAATCCAGTGCCTTCGTATTTCAGGAAGCGCCATTCCACGCCGGTTGTGGAACAGCCATAGAGGGGTTGAATGGGGTTGCCTTCAAACTCATTGAGGCGGCGGGCGGCGATAAGCTGGGCAGCACATTGCAGGGTGCCGAGCTCTAAATCCTGCTTCTTGGCTTCCGCAATGCAGAAAATGGGAGCCGTAATAAAATCCTGAATGCGGCTGAAGGAGAAAATAAAGTCGCATTCGCCACGCAAGCCCTGAGCGGGGTCCACGTCGAGGTTCATCCCCGAATAGATGGAAAAGGAGCGATTATTACGCTCGCACAACTCCAGTAGTACTGGCGTTACCAAGCGCTCGGAGCGCGACTTTTCGCTGTTGAAACCGACGCCTTGGCCCATTGTGAGCGCCTGCGTCAGCCAGTCGCTAGGCTGAATGGGTAGCGCATCCGGAAAGAGCGTCTCCGCCCGAAAGTGCGCGCCAAACTGCTGCCGTAGGTCGTAGAGCGTAAAATCAGTGTAAGCCATAGCCAAAAATAAGCGCGCTAGCGGCTACCGTAGCCGCTGGCGCGTCGTCCAGATTTACGTTGGTTAGCAAGCTCACGCTTATATGTCTCGCGCCAGTGTAAATAAAACTACGCAGCCATGTCAGCGCCTTTGTATATCACCTGCGCTGCTCGGGGCAGCGGTACCACCGATACCGCTAATGCATAGGGCCGGTTGAAGGCTTCCTGGGCTACCTGGAAATGGCTGGCCAAGCGGCGAATAACGTCTTTTGATAAGCCGCGCCGCCGATTGAGAATGTCCGAAACCGTGCTTTTGCCCACCTCCAGCAGGGCCGCTAAATCCTTGGCCGCTAGGCCCTGGCTGGCCATCAGGGAGCGGAGCAACTCGATGGGGTCAGCTTCGAGAAGCGTGGCATGCGTGCGGTCCCAGGTTTCGATGAGCAGCGTGAGAAGGTCTAGCTCGTCTTGCCGGGTGGCGGCATCGGCGGCTGTGGCTATTTCTTCCAGCCGGGCGCAATACTGCTGGTACTGCGACGCGGTTTTGATAACGGTGTAGGGTAGGGCTTGCATAAGGCTAGTAGGAGCTGATAGTGTATTGATTATTCTTGGCGCAAATCTTATCGTACTCGGCGTGGGTGCCAAGCCAGCACACAAATAAATGCACCTGCTGCGCCCCGAAAGCGTAGCGCGCAATCAAGCGGTAATGATTGCCGCCAATGTCGAACACGACGCGATTGCTGCCATTACCCAGCAAGTCGGCCGCGCCAAACGTGCGCTGAATGTCGGCGGGCGTGTTCCAATCCGCGTATTTCAACACCGTGAGCCACAGCGCAAAGGCGCTCCGGCTGCGGGCGTGGCCAGCTGTATAGTCTTCCACAGTTTGGCGCTTTATCAGATGTAGTTTCATGCTGTTACACCAAAAGTAAGCCCTAAGTTCGCATTATGCGAACTTAGGGCGTTTTGCTTGGTAGAGCTGATTTTAATACTCTAGGCGCCGTGTGTAGCTAGCGCGACAGTGGAGGTGCAACCTCTACTTCATAGTTAGGTACGAATTACGGTTTATCCTAAGCTCGCGCTAATTTGGAGTCCATTGTTTAAGTTAAAGAACTACTCTTCTTCATCTATGTCTAAGCTGTCTTGCATGTATTCAAAAACAATGTTTATAATATCCCCTATCTTACTATTGCAATTCTTAAAGATAACTTGGTCCATCGATTCAATACCATGCTTCCTAATTATATCGCTTATTAGCGTGTGAATAAAGGATTGAGTAGCATCATCTACCTTAGTAAAGTCTAGTGTTACATCATCACCGCTTTCAATGCGAGGAATTATCTGATTGATACGTATATTTTGTGCTCCCTTTTTATCTTCTGCAAATGAGCCGAATCGCTCATATATCTTGATAGTTATCATATAAATTTAGGTTTTCTGTATTTTTCTTTGTTTCTGTTGCGTACATCAACTTTATAAGCTGCCCTTATATCTGATAGAAGCGCTTCAAATTGAGGTTGATTTTCAAGGGTGAAATCTATCCCAACTAGTGTTCCTTCCCAGTTTTGTCCAGCAAAACTTCTCAAGGAGTGATTATCTTTCAATGGGTCAGCATTTATAGTTCCATCGTTGCGACCTCTGCGCAATTTATACATTGTGTCACTGCTAAATAGGATAAAGACATTTTTGCTAAGCTTGGCAATACTTCTAGTAAAAAATAACCCAGCACCAGCATTGTAAGCAGTGCCACCTAGTCGGGAGGTGGTGCCTGTTATACCTGGCGTCAATGCTAAAATTAGTGAATGTGCATTGTCTGATGGGTTATGGCTCTGAGAAATAGCTTTCGTTATTCCTATGCCGGTATCAGAAATACCGATAGAAATTCTATTAGTGCTTTCTGAATACCGTGCACATACTATAGCTCCGTTTTTAGATTTAGAATGCTCTAAAACATTCCTTATCATCTCACTGAAGACATACTTAATAGGGCCAGCGCTTTCGATAGGGCAATGTAGTAGAGGGACTATATCCTGGATAAAATGCTTTAATTCAATGTCATTTCTAATTTGAGTTAATGGAATCAAAACGCTATTATAAGAAGAGCTTTTTTTGCTGCTTATAAGGTTGTCTAAGCCAATGTTTTTATTAAGGTAATTAACTGCTGCTTCGTCTCCACTAATAGTGATAGTGCCATTATTTCTTTTGACCTCTAGTGCCATTGCTCCAACCATGGAATATACTAGCGGATGGAAGCTTCTGAAACCTTCGCCAAAGTCTATGTGCAATAGCGATGGGTCATCCGTACTGAAGTTCTTGGCCATGTATTCAAAATTCATTAGCCAAGTATTTTGCTTGAGATTTATTTGCATGATATATAATGCAGATGAAATGAATAGCAAAAATTTAACTTACATATTCCGCCGGTACTGTCCGCCTACCTCAAACAGCGCGTTCGTAATCTGACCAAGGGAGCAGGTTTTCACCGTTTCCATTAGCTCGGCGAAGAGGTTGCCATTCTGCACGGCGATTTGCTGCAAGCGCTTCAGGGCGGCGGGGGTAGCGGCGGCGTTGCGGGCGTGCAGGGCTTCGAGCATCGTAATCTGGTACTGCTTCTCCTCCTCCGTGGCGCGGATGACCTCGGCCGGGATGACCGTGGGCGAGCCCTTGGACGAGAGGAAGGTATTGACGCCGATAATAGGGTATTCGCCGGTGTGTTTCAGCATCTCGTAGTGCAGGCTTTCCTCCTGGATTTTGCCGCGCTGGTACATGGTTTCCATGGCGCCGAGCACGCCGCCGCGCTCCGTGATGCGGTCAAATTCGAGCAGCACCGCTTCCTCGACCAGGTCGGTCAGCTCCTCGATGATGAAGGAGCCTTGCAGCGGGTTCTCGTTTTTGGCTAGGCCTAGCTCGCGGTTGATGATGAGCTGAATGGCCATGGCGCGGCGCACGCTTTCCTCGGTGGGGGTAGTGATGGCCTCGTCGTAGGCGTTGGTATGCAGCGAGTTGCAGTTGTCGTAGATGGCGTAGAGCGCCTGCAACGTGGTGCGGATGTCGTTGAAGTCGATTTCCTGGGCGTGCAGCGAGCGGCCCGAGGTCTGGATATGGTACTTCAGCATCTGGCTGCGGGCGTTGGCGCCGTACTTCAGCTTCATGGCCTTGGCCCAGATGCGGCGCGCTACTCGCCCAATGACGGCGTACTCGGGGTCGATGCCGTTGGAGAAAAAGAACGACAGGTTGGGCGCGAAGTCGTTGACGTTCATGCCCCGGCTCACGTAGTACTCCACGAAGGTGAAGCCGTTGGAGAGCGTGAGCGCCAGCTGCGTAATCGGGTTGGCGCCCGCCTCGGCAATGTGGTAGCCCGAGATGCTGACCGAGTAGAAGTTACGCACCTTCTCGGTGATGAAATACTCCTGTACGTCGCCCATCAGGCGCAACGCAAACTCGGTGCTGAAAATGCAGGTGTTCTGGGCCTGGTCTTCCTTCAGAATGTCGGCCTGCACGGTGCCGCGTACCTGGGTGAGGGTACTGGCCTTGATGGTGGCGTACACGTCGGCGGGCAGCACGTCTTCGCCGGTCACGCCGAGCAGCAGCAGCCCTAGGCCATTGTTGCCCTCGGGTAGCTCGCCCTGGTAGCGGGGGCGGGGCTGGTTTTTGGCGGCAAAAATGGCGTCGATTTTCGCGTTTACTTCGGCTTCGAGGCCGTTTTGCTGAATGTACTTCTCGCAGTTCTGGTCGATGGCCGCGTTCATAAAGAACGCCGCTAGGGTCGCCGCTGGGCCATTAATCGTCATGCTCACCGAGGTGGCGGGGTGCGAGAGGTCGAAGCCCGAGTAGAGCTTTTTGGCATCGTCGAGGCAGGCAATGCTCACGCCTGCGTTGCCGATTTTGCCGTAGATGTCGGGCCGGTGGTCGGGGTCTTCACCGTAGAGCGTCACCGAGTCGAAGGCCGTGCTCAAGCGCTTGGCGGGCAGGCCTTTACTCACGTAGTGGAAGCGCCGGTTGGTGCGCTCGGGCCCGCCTTCGCCCGCAAACATGCGGGTAGGGTCTTCGCCCTCGCGCTTGAACGGGAACACGCCCGCCGTGTAGGGAAACTCGCCGGGGAAATTCTCCTGCATGGCCCAGCGCAGGCGGTCGCCCCAGCCGAGGTAGCGCGGCACGGCTACCTTCGGTATCTCATTGCCCGACAGCGAGGTAGTGTGCGTCTTGACCCGGATTTCCTTGTCGCGCACCTTGTACACGTACTCGGGGTTGCGGTAGTTTTGGAGGGTAGCGTCCCAATTTTCGAGCAGCGCCTGAGCGTCGGCGTCGAGGCGGCGCAGCTGGGTTTGTACGTTTTTGGCGAAGTCCTGGGCCTGGTCGGCGGCACTGTCGGCGGCGTAGTGCTTGGCTAGGGTCGCAAACGAGCCCGCCACCTCGGCAATGGCCACCTGCTCGGCCACGCGCTTGTCGTAGGCGCGGTTGGTTTCGGCGATTTCGGAGAGGTAGCGCGTGCGGCTCGGCGGAATGATGTACACCTTTTCCGACTGCTCGGCGCTGGTTTCGAGCTGCGAGGCAAACTGCGCACCCGTCTTTTCCTCCAGCGTGGTCAGGATGGCCCTGTAGAGCCGGTTCATGCCGGGGTCGTTGAACTGCGAGGCGATGGTGCCGAATACCGGCATCTCCTCCAGCGGCGAATCCCAGCGCTGGTGGTTGCGCTGGTACTGCTTGCGCACGTCGCGCAGGGCGTCGAGGCCGCCGCGCTTGTCGAATTTGTTGAGCGCAATGACATCGGCAAAGTCCAGCATGTCAATCTTTTCGAGCTGCGTGGCAGCGCCGTACTCGGGCGTCATCACGTAGAGGCTCACGTCGGAGTGCTCGATAATCTCGGTATCGCTCTGGCCGATGCCGCTGGTTTCGAGGATAATCAGGTCGAAGTCGGCGGCCTTTACTACGTCCACCGCGTCTTGCACGTAGCGGCTGAGGGCTAGGTTGCTCTGGCGCGTAGCCAGCGAGCGCATGTACACCCGGGGCGAGTTGATGGCGTTCATCCGGATGCGGTCGCCGAGCAGCGCGCCGCCAGTTTTGCGCTTGCTGGGGTCCACCGAGATGATGGCTAGGGTCTTCTCCGGGAAGTCGAGTAGAAAACGGCGCACTAGCTCATCTACCAGCGACGACTTGCCCGCGCCGCCCGTGCCCGTGATACCTAGGATAGGCGCGCTCTTCTGCTCGCCCGGCGCGAGCAACTGCGTGTCGTTGCTTTCCTGCTGCTGAAAATCAGCCACCAGCTGCCATTTTACCCGCTCAAACTCCTCGGGGAAGTTCTCGGCCGCCGAAATCAGTCGGCCGATGCTGCGAGCGTCCTTTTCCTTTATATGTGTTACCTCGCCGTTCAGCTTTTGGCCCGTCGGGAAGTCGCTCTTTTCCAGCAAGTCGTTAATCATGCCTTGCAGGCCTAGCGAGCGGCCATCATCGGGCGAGTAGAGGCGCGTGATGCCGTAGCCTTGCAGCTCCGCAATTTCGGAGGGTAGGATAACACCGCCGCCGCCGCCGAAGATTTTGATGTGGCCCGCGCCGCGCTCCTTCAGCAGGTCAAACATGTACTTGAAGTACTCGTTGTGCCCGCCCTGGTAGCTGGTAATGGCAATGGCCTGGGCATCTTCCTGAATGGC
>Ga0160428_1000358_pt1 | contig 53317 bp, 45 predicted proteins | sample SolpanmetagenomM_FD_108198 | JGI IMG/M metagenome (GOLD analysis project Ga0160428, IMG submission 108198) | Solar panel surface microbial communities from Lawrence Berkeley National Laboratory, California, USA - M | ecosystem: Engineered > Built environment > Solar panel > Unclassified ... | reverse complement strand
TACCAGCGCGGGTAGTGCCATAGCGTTTGACGTGTTGGGTTTGCCCACAATGCTTACAGGTGACTGCTTCTAAGACCATTCACAAAGATACTCTATTCAACGCAGTTAGGCCACTACCAAAAAACCAATACGATACGGGCCTATAAGCCGGGTTCTGTCGACCGGCCCGAAGGCCAGCCGTCTTATCATTTATCTGGGATGCCGGTCACCCGGACACCTCGTTCGACCTACCCGCGTCGGTTTTCACCCGGCCGAAACCGGGCTGCTGGCGACGAGCAGCCGCGCGTCCGACGCTTATTTGGTCTTTCAGCCCCTAAGGGTTACCGTGCCCCGTCGGTCGCCCGCCGGGCGGTGGGCTCTTACCCCACCGGTTCGCCCTTACCGGATTAAAGAGCGAAAGAGTGAAAGAGCGAAAGAGCGAATAGGCTGGCGCAGTTACTGCTACCGGATGGTATTCGCTCTTTCACTCTTTCGTTCTTTCACTCTTTAATACCGGCGGTATATTTTCTGTTGCCCTGTCTGTCAGCACACCGTCGCCAGTGGGCTGCCTTCCCGTTAGGAAGTAGGGTGCTCTGTGCTGCCCGGACTTTCCTCACCCGCCCGAAGGCTGGCGCGATAAGACGACCCGCATCGTATTGGCGGGGTAAAGGTACGCCTTTGGCGGGTTCAACGTCTGTCGTTTCACGTTTAATGTTTGGCTGGTGCTCAGACCGTTCCCTTAGGACCACCAGCCGTTACTAATTTCTTAACAGACCAATCCGAAAAATCGCCGTAATCTTCGGCTGATTTTAACGTAATCCTCCCGCCCGATGGCACTCGACAATTATCACCTGTTTGCTGGCCGTTACGACCGTGGCCTGATGGCACCCGACGCCAACCATTTTGAAATAAAACTCAACGCCGGGGGCGACTTTTTCCGGGTGGCGGTCAACGTCCGGTCGCAGGACGGGTCGATGCTGCTGACGTACGTCAACGATGATTATCAGCATGAACTGTGCGCTCGTCTGTTGGCCTCGTTTCCCGATGATGGTACGTACGCTCTCACCGATCCGGCTAAACGACAGCAGTTCGGGCTGGATTTTCTCCGGCGCAACATGGTTGGCGATTTCAGCCGGATGGTGCTGCTACCCAACAACGCGCCCGGCCTCGACAACGACCTACAGGATAAGCTGACGCAGGCACTAGACAAATCAAAAGCCGACCCTAACGCACGTATTTTCGTGTTTGGCGAACAGTGGCCCGGCACCAGCAATCGCGACACCTATTTTCCCGAAATCAAGGATCAGGGTATTCACGACATTCACATGAACCAGGGCAATCCGCCGGGTAAATTCGAGAAAGACAACGGCGTTTTTCAGGATGGCGGGATTCTGATTCATTACCCGGCCCTCAACCGCTGGACAGCCATTCTGCTGGCGTTCCAAACCCAGTTCAATACGCTCAACCCGCCAACGCTGCACACCGACGATCAGACCGGCAACCGCATTTCGGGCACCGAACCGGGCGGCAATACACCCGTCGATGGCGAGGTGGTCATTACGGCGGCTCTGGTCAATCCGAAAGGCAACGAAATCGGCAACGAAAAAGTGATCTTGCTCAACACAACAGATTCCCCTATTACGCTCACCGGCTGGAAACTAATCGACCGGCAGCAGCAGGCGTTCGTCATCGGCAACGTCACCATTCCGGCAACGGGCACGGTCGAAGTACGGATTCCGGCCAGTAGTCCGTTCCGACTGTCGAACAACGGCGGAACGATCACGCTGCTGACCAGTGCAGGGCTGAAAACCAGCGGTGTACGCTATACCAGGCAGCAGGCCAGCACCGAAGGCCGACTGGTGCGGTTTTAGAGTATGGGTTTAAAGTTTGTAGTTTAAGGTTTGAGGTTGGCTGACGCGTAATCATCGTCCGGCATAATGCGATGTCTCCGGCAGCATCCTGCTGTCGAGCCGCAGGCTAACCAGGTAGCTACCCGGTTAGCCTGCGGCTCGACAGCAGGATGCTGCCGGAGACAAACTACGAACTACTAACCACGAACCACAAACCCTACTGCAACCCATCCACCTTCACATCAATCCGGCCGGTGGCGTTGACGACGGCGAGCATACCGGTGGGCGTCAGGTAGACCTGATCGGGCTGGATGTGCTCGATGGTACCGTTGATCGTGACGCCCTTCGCCAGCGCGTTGTTGCGGAGCCGGGCCTGTAGCTGCTGCTGCACGTCGGTAATCTGCGAACCGACGGGAATGGTCAGCTGCTGCTGGAGCGTTTTGGCGAACGTACCCTGCAACAGCCAGCTTGCCGACCGTTGCAGGATGTTGCGCGTGTCGAGGTCGTAGGCCAGGTTTTGTAGCGAAATCGTCTGGGTCTGCGGGTCGTAATACGGTTTGCCACGCAGGTAAATGTCGCCCTTGATCGTACCCGACAGCCCGGCTTTGATAATCAGGTTGTCGTTCTGCCCGTAGAGGTCGATACTGGTCAGGGTGATGCTGTAGCCGCCCGTCAGCGGGAAGGTTTTGCCGACGAAATTTTCCGACGCCAGCCGGGCCGCTTCGGGGTAACTGACCTCGCTGAGCAGCCCAATCCGGAAGTCATCTTTCACCTGCTTCACCACCGTCAGGTCGGGCAGCGATACAGCCGGGCGCACGTCGGGGCGATTGCCGGTGGTGGTCAGCGTAAACCCTTCGATGCCGATGGTCGAGCGAATCACGTTGTTGTCGAAACGCAGGGGCGTTATCAGCACACGCTTCGGCACGACCTGCAAATACGTCCGGTAGGCGTCGGAAATCAGGTACGGCTCGCGCAGCAGATTCCACGCCCGCAGCACCGGCGTTTTGAGGTCGACGTTTTTGCGCACCTGCTGATCGATGGCCTGTGTGATCGTCCCTAAGTTCTTGTCGATCATTCGGCTGACAAGGTTGGTAATCGGAATATTCAGGCCAATGACGCTGATCGTGGGTCGACGCACCCAGGCGTAGCCGTCGGGCTGGGTCTGGGTGTGTACCGACCAGTCGGGGTCGAGGTCGAACTTGCTGTTGAACCGCAGATCGAGTTCAAACTCCGTCTCTTTGTACTGCGTAAAACCCAGCACCGACACGCCCGCCCGCACCCAGATCCGCAACGGCACGGTAAACTGAAACAGGCTGTCGTGCGCCGACACGAGGATCGTTCCGCGCTTCCAGACTTTGGTCAGAAACTTGTCGCCGTTGTTATCGTCGGGGCTATTGTCTTCGTAAATCAACCCGTTGACCTGCGCGTTGATCTGCCGCTGCACGTCGTTAAGCGAAATCGAGACGGGTACATGAACGGTGGATAGATGACGCTCGCTGCGAATGTCCATTTCGGTGAATTTGTACGCTTCTTTGGGGGCTTTAGGGTCCAGCTGACTGATCGACTGGCAACCGGCCAGCCAGGCAGTAAGCAGCAGGCAGAGCAACCCGACCCTGTATTTATTTGAGGCTGACCTTCGTGGCGCCATAGCCGAATTTCTGTTTCTGAGCGTCTTCAAAAAACCGGACGTTCGGGTGTTGTCCCAGCCGCTTGTGCAGTTCCGTCCGCAGGGCCCCGCTGCCCACACCGTGAATAAACGTAATCTCGCTCATACCGCTCGCAATGGCATTTTCCAGCGATTTTTCAAACGTGTCGAGTTGGAGTTTTAGCAGATCGGCAGGCCCTCGATTGCCGGTTCCTTTGGGCAACAGCGCTTCGGTATGCAGATCGACCACCGACTCCGGCCGGTCGACCGACAGCGTATCGGGTTCGTTTTTCGGCTTCAGCATTTCGGCTTTCAACTCGTCGGGCCGGATGGTGTGCGGGCGGGGCCGGTTGCTCGACGGGGCGGAAGGCTGCGTCGGTTCGGTGCCCTCGGCGTCAAGCTGCGTAATGAACCCGGACTGGTTCAGGACCGGCACGGTCGTCTTATTCTTGAAAAACGTAGTGGCCCGCGCTTTGAACCGCTTTACGAACGGCGGGCGCAGCGTCGATTTACCCGCCCGGAACCACAGCCCCTGCACCACGAAGGTCGGCCAGGTTTCGAATGTCGCGTGGGTGTAGAGGTCGTTCATTTTCTGCTGCGACCGCGCCTTGAGTGTACCGGCAAAGATCCCGCGAAACTGCACGCCACCCGTTGGCGCGGCCGATTCCTCACCCAGTGAATACGGAAAATCCCAGTCGGTATTGTTGACTAGGTAGAGCGAATACTCCCGGTCGTTGACGGCGACGAACGCCAGATAGATTCCCTGATTCGCCAGTATGGCCGGGGCGGAAGGCGTAACCTGTTTTTGTGGCTCGAAGGTGCTGGGGCGGAGCAGTTTCTCCGCTTCCATCGGCGACACCGCCACCAGTTCAGAGCGCATTACCGGAATACGGAAGCCATCTTCGATCTCGATCTCGATCATGTTGCCCGGCAAAAACCGCGACACGATGCCCTCTCCTTTCGCCCGCAGCAGCCGGACTTTATCACCAATATTCATTTCTTGTCAGGGTTTTCAGTATCTGGTTCTGGGTATCCCGTTTAGTTGCCAAACAAACGGACAAAAAACGGAATACCGTAAACTGTAAACCAAAAACCGTATCGAACGTTCCGGTTTTATACGCTGCCGACGTAACACCCGATCAGGACCGCTCGTTTTACAGGTGACCGGCACTCCGCTTTCGCTCTTTCCTTCTTTCGCTCTTTCGCCTTTACTTTATGTGGATTGTTTTCGCCCTGCTGGCGGCTGTAGCCTCGGCCATTGTTGTGACGCTGACTAAAGCCGGGGTCAAAAACGTCGACTCCAATCTGGCGTTTGCGGTACAGGCACTTATGATTCTGCTGGTGTCGTGGGGCGTAATTATCGGACAGGGCAAACTCCCCGACCTTGCCAGTATCGACCGGCGCAGCTGGGCGTTTCTGCTGATTGCGGGCGTCGTCACCTGCGGGTCGTCGCTGCTGTCGTTCCGGGCGCTCAAGCTGGGCAACGCGTCGCAGGTATCGCCCCTGACCAACCTGACGCTGGTTTTTGCCGTCATTCTGGCGGGTGTCTTCCTGAAGGAAAAAATCAGCTGGCAGGTGATTGCCGGAACTGCTCTTATGGCCATCGGTGCCATCGTCATCGCCCTCTCGCGGGAGTAATGGCACGCGGATAACGCGAATTTTGCTGATTTCCAGCGATAAATAAACGATCTGCGATGATCCGCAATATCTGCGTTATCCGCGTGCCATCATTTGGAACCGGCGGGGCTACGGAAACCGTTAATCATATCCACCGACAAGCCTGCCCCCGTGAACGAGAAGCTCGACCTTGCCCATAATTTTGTGATGCACACCAGCCGCAACGTCTTTCTGACGGGGAAGGCCGGTACGGGAAAAACGACGTTTCTGCGGCAGATTCGGCAGACCATTACCAAACGAATGGTCGTGGTGGCACCTACGGGCGTAGCGGCTATCAATGCCGGGGGCGTCACCATTCACTCACTTTTTCAGCTGCCGTTTGGCCCGCTGGTGCCGGGTAGTGCGGCCCGCGAGAACAACATCAACCGCGAAAAAATCAAGATTTTCCGTACGCTCGATCTGCTGGTGATCGACGAAATCAGTATGGTCAGGGCCGACGTGCTCGACGGGATCGATGCGGTGCTGCGCCGGTACCGCCACCGGACGGAGCCGTTTGGTGGTGTGCAGTTGCTGCTCATCGGCGACATGCAGCAGCTCCCGCCCGTAATCCGCGACGAAGACTGGCAGTTGCTGAGTCCACACTACGACACGGGTTATTTTTTCGGTAGCCGCGCCCTGCAACAAACGCCCTACGTGTCGATTGAGCTGACGCACATCTACCGGCAGTCGGATCAGCGGTTTATCGATCTGCTGAATGGTATTCGTGAAAAAACCATTACGCGCAATCAGCTGGCCGACCTGAACCAACGCTACATTCCCGATTTTACGCCCGATGAGCAGGAGGGTTATATCACGCTTTCGACGCACAACAACAGTGCCCAACGGATCAACGGCGAAAAGCTGAAGGCCCTGAAGGGCAAACTGCATTCGTTCGAAGCGGAGATCGACAAAGACTTCCCGGCCCACGCTTTCCCCACCGACGCTGATCTGGAGCTGAAAATCGGGGCGCAGGTGATGTTTATCAAAAACGACATCTCCCGCGACAAACGCTACTACAACGGTAAAATCGGACGCGTAACGGATTTCGATGACGACCTGATTTACGTGGAATGTCCGGGCGAGAGCGACACACTGGCCGTCGAGCGGATGAGTTGGGAAAACATCCGCTACAGCCTCGACCCGACGACGAAGGAGATTCAGAGCGAAGTGATCGGTACCTTTACGCAATACCCGCTGAAGCTGGCGTGGGCCATCACGATCCACAAAAGTCAGGGACTCACCTTCGAGCGGGCCATCATCGACGCGTCGGGGGCTTTCGCGCATGGGCAGGTCTATGTGGCGCTGAGCCGCTGCAAAACGCTGGACGGGCTGGTGCTGCGGGCCGCCATTCCGATGCATAGCATCAAGAGCGAACACACGCTGGACGATTTTCACGAGCAGGTGCAGCAGCAGACGCCCACCGAACAGCACCTGACCGATGCCAAACGCGCCTATCAGGAACAGCTACTCGACGAGCTGTTTTCGTTTGAAAACGTGCATTCGCTGCTGTACCGGTCGCGCAAGGTCATTCACGATTACAGCGGTGCCTTTTCGGGCGATTTGATGCAGAAACTGCTCGAACTGACTGAACTGCTGACCGGCAAAGGCCGCGATGTATCGCGCCGGTTCGTGCGGCAGCTACCCGACTATTTCTCACCCGACAGCCTGCCCGAAGCCAACGCTCCCCTGTGCGACCGACTTCAGAAAGCGGGCGGCTATTTCCACGCCCTGCTCACCGACGAAGCCCTGCCCCTGCTCTACCGCTTCGACACCGCAACCGACAACAAGCAGGCCCGCGAAGGCCTGTTCGAAAGCCTTGATGAGCTGGAAAAAGAACTGCTGAGCAAGCAGGCCTGCTTCGCTACACTATCGACTTCGTTCGACACGACCGCCTGTCAGCAGGCCCGCCACAACGTTGAACTGAATTTTGTACCAAGCCGGAAGAAAAACGCATCCGGCGTGGGAACGTCCGCCGACAAAGCGGCAGGTTCGGGAAAAGGCGATCTGTACAGCGCGCTGATGAAGTGGCGCAACGAACTGGCGGCCGAACACGGCACGACAGGATTCATGGTACTGCCCCATAAAACCGTTTCCGAACTCGTCAGTCAGCGCCCCGCGAACATGGACGAGCTGATGGCGATCAAAGGCTTCGGCAAGACCCGTGCCCGCCAAATCGGTGCCGACGTACTGCGCATCATCGACGCCTTCAGCGGCAAACCCGCGCGGGGTTCGCGGAAAAAGGCGGTGTAGCATGTAACCCAGACCTCCAGGTTTGGAGGCCGTCAGGCCAACCTATGCAGGCGGCAGCTTTGCTGGGCGCTGTCGAAGTATGTAGCCTAGACCAGTCCGCTGGCGCGGGTACCCGTCAGGGCAATTACGCAAAGCGGTAGCTTTGTTGGGTGCTGTCGCGCCCTCCAGACCTGGAGGTCTGGGTTACAGCTCCGCGACAATTGCTCGCCAGGGTTCCAGTTCGGGTTTGCCGGGTTTGCGTTCGCCGAAGATCAGGCAGACGTTCTGACCGCTGGTGTCGAACAGTTCCAGACTCGTGACGATGCCATCGGCGGTGGGTTTTTTCGTCAGCCAGACCTGCCCGATCAGCGTTTCGTTGAGGTGCAGGTTAAACAGCGGGTCGAGCACGTTGTACCACGGCCCCATCTGCGCGAGTTTTTTCACCGGGCCAGTATGAATCTGAATACAGCCGGGGTTCGAGACAAACACCATGATCGGCACATCGCGCTCCGACGCCAGCGCCATAGCCTGCTTTATACTCGCCATCGACAACTGCTGCGCGTGACCGTCGGGAGCCAGTCGAAGGCCCTGCTGCCGCCCGACGCCGTATTTACCAAGCAGGCCAAAGAATTCGTGCGTGTCCTGCATCCCCAGCCACCCAGCCTGAAAGCCAGCCCTATCAATAGCCTCGTCGGGTTGATCGGTGGTGCGGTCGGGGGTTGGCTCGACAAGCAGTTCGTCGGATTGCTCATCAGCCCGAAACTGGTCGACCAGCGTATCATACGCCACCCGGTTCGACTGCTTGGTGAGGTATATTTTGTGAATAGCCTGTCCCTGTGCATCGAAAAACTGCAGGCTTTGCCGCCCGTTTTCGTCGACGGCAAAGCCGAACTGCCAGCGACCGATAAACAGCCGCAGGTCAATATCGGGACCGAGCACCAGCCCCATGTGTCCACTGAACGACACTTTTTCGTAGGTGCCTTTACGTTCATGCACCAGCGCGTCGTTGCGGGTCAGGGCCATCACGTGCCCCAGCGTCGTCACCTGTTTGAGCAGATCGCGGAAGTCGCCCGATAGCCGAACGACCGTTTTACCGGTGCCCGTTACGAGCAGTTCGGCTTCGCTCACACCCAGTTGCCGGGCGGCATCGCGAATGCGCAGGTTGGGTTGCTGCTGCCGTAGTTCGGCCCAGCGGGAAGTCAGGGTTTCAGTCGTGGTCATGTCAGTTTGTAGTTTATGGTTTGTGGTTTGTGGTTTGTGGTTTTGCCTAGCGAGTCGTAGTCTATTATCGATAACCATAAACTACGAACTACAAACCACAAACGTCACCCACCACCACCATCGGGCAGTGGGTGACGGGGTTGTCGATTAGTTGAACTGGTAGATTGAAGACACGTTCGATCAGTGGGGGCGTCAGCACGTCGCGGGGTGGGCCAATCGCTTCGACCCGACCCGAACGCAGCATTAACAACTGGTCGGCGTATTGCGCGGCTATGTTCAGGTCGTGCAACACGGCAACGACCGTATAGCCGCGCCGGGCCATCTGCTGGGCGATACTGAGCAACTGGTGCTGGTGCAACAGATCGAGCCCGGTGGTCGGTTCATCGAGCAACAGCAGTCCCTCGTTTACGTCCCACAATTGAGCCAGCACCCGCGCCAGCTGCACCCGTTGCTGTTCGCCCCCCGACAGCGTTGTCACGATCCGGTCGGCAAAGGCGCTCATGTCGACCATGTGCAGGGCTTCTTCAGCGATGGCATAGTCCGTCGCAGCCGGGTGCGATCCGTAGTGTGGGTAACGGCCCATCAGCACCAGTTCATCGACCCGAAAGGGAAAGGCCAGTGTATTTTGCTGGTGCAGAAACCCCCGAATCCGGGCCAGGTCTGCTCCCGAATAAGTTTGGAGCGGTTGCCCCGCCCACGTCACGGCGCCCAACGCGGGTTTCAGTTCGCCCGCGCAGAGCCGCAGCAACGTAGATTTACCCGCTCCGTTCGGCCCGACGACCGCCAGCAGTTCGCCCGCCCGTGCCCGCGCCGACACACTGTTGATGAGCGTTCGGTTGCCGATTCGATAGGTTAGTTGGTTGGTTTGCAGCATTGGTTGTTAGTGATTTACTCTCACCCCAACCCCTCTCCCAAAACGGGCGAGGGGCTCTAAGCAGGAGAGAAGCTACCGCTTAACTGTAACTATTTGTTGTAATCACATCTAGTCACCCCTCTCCTGTTTTAGGCGGTCCGCCGTTGCGGGAGGGGCCGGGGACGGTCGGCCGCTGCCGTGAGGTAAATTCTACCCTAGATTTCGCTGGCGAACCAGCATCCAGAGAAAAACGGGCGTACCGAGCAGGGCCGTCAGGATACCAATGGGCAGTTCCGCCGGGGCCACAATCGTCCGTGACAGCGCATCGGCACCGGTCAGAACGATAGCCCCACCTAGCGCCGACCCAATCAGCACGCGCCGGTGGTCGGAGCCAGCCGCCAGCCGGATCAGGTGCGGAATGACCAGCCCGACGAACCCAATAACGCCCGCGACAGCTACCGACGTACCCACCGCCAGCGTCGACAAGAAGATAACCTGCCGTTTCAGACTCGTCAGATTCACCCCCAGCATAACCGCCTGACTTTCGCCCAGCGCCAGCAGATTCAGCGACTTGGCCAGGCGGGGCATCCCGATCAGCACCACCGCCATAAACGGCAGCAACACCAGCACCGTCGTCCACGACGCACCGCCCAGGCTACCCAGTGCCCAGAACGTAATCGTCCGCAATTGATCGTCGGTCGCCATGTAGGTCAGCAGACCCGTCAGCGCACCGGCCAGCGCGTTGATCGCGATACCGGCCAGCAGCATCGTCGTAACGACCGACCGACCCGACACCCGCGCCAGTCGGTAGACCAGCAACGTGGTACCACAGGCTCCGGCAAACGCCACCAGCGACAGGGCGTAGTAGCCCGCCAGCCCCGCCAGCTTCTCGAACAGCGTCACCTCCAGCACGATCATCAGCACAGCCGCCAGCGACGCGCCCGACGAAATACCAACCAAACCGGGGTCGGCCAGCGGGTTTCGAAACAAACCCTGCATAGCCGCGCCCGCCACGGCTAACCCCGATCCAATCAGTATACCCAAACACACTCTTGGTAAGCGAATCGTCGTCAGAATAACAGCCTTCGTCTCGTTGACATCGGTAGCAACACCCAGCCATCGACCCAGAATCCGCAGCACTTCCCCCGGCGCAATGGCCACGGCTCCCACGCCCACCGACACAAGCACGGTCAACACCAGTAGCCCCGTCAGTGTGGGCAGCAGCCAGTTTCGCCGGGGTGTTGAGCGAAGAGTCGAAGCACGAGGTATTGCGGGTATGGGTGGGGTTTGGGTGAGCATAGATTTAACTGGTTGAAGAATCCCACCCCAATCGAACCGTCTCCCTAACGGGGAGGACGGTCCGGCGATCCGGTTGGGGTGGGGTACATACCGCTTTACAACGCCTTATTCGTTGGGGAAATGGCTTTCGATAATTCGCTCAGGGCTTTGCCGAGCCGGGGAGTGAAGCCCGTCAGCAGGTGGCCGTCCATCGTGACAAATCTGCGGTTCTTACCCGCCTTCGTTTGTGCAACACCCTGTACGCTGAGCAGACCCGATGCACCACCCAGACTTTCCAATCCACTGTCAAACAGCAGAATTACGTCGGGATCGGCGGCAACGAGAGCTTCGGTCGTGAGGGGTTTAAAATCGGCAAACTGGGGCGTTGCATTCTGTCCACCCGCCAGTTCGATCATCTTCTCGACCGGCGTCCCCTTGCCCGCTACCAGCATCGTGCCGGTACCACGCGCATAGATGAACAGCACCGTGGGCTTACCCGTCGCCTTTTGCACGGTCGCTACGTCCGCATCGACCCGGCGGGTCAGGGCTTTGGCTTTGCTCGGTACGCGGCAGGCAGCGGCTACGTCGTTGATGAGTTTTTTGGTACCCTCAACCGAAAATTCCTGTTTGAACGATACGACCGTGACGCCCGCCGACCGGATCTGATCGAGTACATCGGCTTTCGTACCAGCCTTTTCGGTCGTCAACACCAGCGTTGGTTGCTGCGCCAGGACGCCCTCGGCCGAGATCGTCCGATTGTGGCCCACCTTCGGCAGTTTCTTCAGCGACTCCGGATACGTGCTCGTCACGTCGACGCCCACCAGCCGGTTTTCCAGGCCCAGGTCACTCAGTATTTCGCTGACCGTACCGTCGAGCGACACGATACGGGGTGGACTGTTCTGCGCCCGAACCAGGCCGGACGCCAGCAGTGCCATCACGAGCAGAATGTGTTTCATAGTTGGGTTTGAGGTTTGTCGTTTAAGGGTTAATGTTGTTTCGACCAGCAACAAGCCGGTCGACACTCCGATGATTGAGACAGAACAACGGCTAATTCAACGGTAACTGACGCCGGTTGAGCAGGTCCGTGTCGAGTTGAAGGCAGGCGTAATGCAGGGCAATCAGGAGCCGTTCACGCTCAGCGCCCGTCAGGTGCAGGCCAATCGACTGAAAACCGACCCGTACGGTCGTGTCATGCACATCGAGCAGACCCACTAGGTACAGGGCCGACAACGGCAATCGGTCGAGCCGGTCGATCAGCCCGTAGAGATCGGCCATAGTCAACGCCATCGCCAGCCCCTTGAACCGCAGTTCGACTTCACCACAGCACAGGCACTGACCCAGATACAGGTCAGTCTCGTTAATCAGCACGTATTTCGGGGACGTTTCCATACGGTAGTCGGTTTACGGTTTTCAGTGGTATACCGTTTATCGCCCATCAATTCGCCCGGCTCAGGTCAAGAACTTGTTCGGCGGCAAGCACGGGAGCCGCTTCACGCAATAGGGCGCTCAGGCTGTTCAGATCGTCGTCGCTAAACAGCAGAAAGTAGTTCGGCATGGGCGTCGGCAGGAGCAGTTCCTTACCGTGCGTCGTGCGGAACGGGCGCATGGCCAGCCGCTCAAAAATCATATCCGAAAACGTGTCGAACTGATCGAGCGTCAGGCAGAACAATGAATTCTGAAACGCGACATTAACGGTGCGGCACCCTTCGCAGATACCCACATACCCAACCGTATTTTCGGCCAGCGTTCGGAAATTGTGGTTGTGTTTCATACGCAAAAACGGTGAGTCGATTTAGTTGAGGTCGTTCCAGATTCGGTTGAGGGCCGTGACCAGCAGAGCCGCCCGACCCAGCAACTCTTTCAGTTCCAGCAGATCACTTTGCGTCAGGCGACCAAATAGCGTCACCACGGGCGCTTCACCGGCCGATGGCGGGGTCAGCATGGTTCGGGCCGCATCGGGCAACGTATTCAGGTCGAAATTCATGGCCGACTCGTGAAGCCGGTGAAACTCATCGGCGGTCAAATACCGTTGCAGCGCCCCGAAGCGAAAAGAATACCACAGATCCATGTCGGCGTATAGTATCACTTCGCCCCGGGAGCTGCGGGCTAGCTGGATGGGCGTATTGGGCGCATTTGTCATAACGGGAACGTTGACGGTGATTTGTGCCTTAGCGGGTGGCCGGCGGGTATGGTTGCGGGTTCCGACCCCACATCACCGACCACCTCGGCTAAGGGCTTAAGGGTTTATAGTTGGTGGTTTGTGGTTGTCCCCGACAGCATCCTGCTGTCGGAGCCGCACCAGCGGCTAACCGGGATACGGCCAGATGCTGTCGGAGACAACCACGAACTACAAACCACAAACCACCAACTAGTTGAGTGTCGTTGACCCGCTGGGCTGATACGTGTAGCGGAAGGTGTAGTAGCGGCTGGGCGTCGTGCCGGTCGGGCTGGCGGGCGCGTCGAGGTAATAGCTCAAGATCTCCAGTTTGGCGTATTTGGTCCCGTCGCCGGTGCGAATCAGCAACACCCGGCCCGGTATGGCCGACACGACATTGGTGGTGCTGCTATAGTTGTACCAGCCATTGCCCGACCCGCCCGGCACGGCCAGTTGGGTTGCGGTCTGATCCTGCGCAAAGGTGGTTGAGGTCGGGATGGCGGTCAGCGCGTCGAACGTACCCGTATACACGTTAGCCCCGCCCTGCCCCGACCGGATGGCTCCGCCGTTGATGATGATGGCCGTACTGCGGAAGCCAATGTCCCACTTGTTGGTCGCCGAGTCGGTGTTGGCGATGATTTTGTTTTCGCGCAGGCTGTACAGCGTAAACTTCCCGGTAGCCGCTACAGGCTGCACAGCCGTGCCGCTGCCTGCCGTGGTCGATATCGGGTCGGCAGACAGGTTTTTCACCGTCAGCGACTGTACCGGCTGGGTCGTTACGGCATTGTCGTCTTTGGAACAGGCCGTCAGCGTAGCGACCGATATAGTGAGCAGAAGAAGGTTGGGAAGTACGTTCATGGAATGATGCATTAAAATTACAAGTTGATTTATAGGGAGTTAAACTAGATTGATGCGCGTTGCTGCCAGTTCCAGCGCAGGCTGACGTACCAGAGCCGACCGGCCAGCGTCGGGATGTATTGCGGATCGGTGTAGCCGGTCAGGTTGTCGATACCCGCCTGCACGGTCAATTGCCGGATCGTCTTGGCGGCCGCTACGTGCCAAGTGATATAGCCGGGTACGTATTCGCTGTCGGTATCGAGAATCAGGTTGCCGTTGCGGTCGGCAAATCCGTAGCGGCTCCGGTAGATGCCCCGCAGCGACGCCGACAGCCCCTGCTTCGGCAGTTCATAGAAAAATTTCAGGTTTGCCATGTGCCGCGACCGGTTGAGCAGTCCGCCATAGTCGGCCAGTTTCACCTGTTCTGTCACCAGCGTTTCGGGGTTGCGCCGGAATACCTGCCCCGCCCGAATCGCATCGACCACACTTTTATCGCGGGCGTCGAGATACTGGTAGCCCGCGCTCACGGTCAGCCGCCCCGCGCCCAGCGTCAGCCGGTAGCTCGCGTCGACTTCGGCCCCCTGCGTAAAAACCCGGTTGAGGTTGGTGTAGCTGAACACGTTCTGCCCGTTGGTTTTCTGCGCCACCACCTGCGTTTCGATCAGATCACGCACGTCATTGCGAAACAGATTGACCGACAGTTGCAGCGGCAAGTCGTATGTCTGCTGAAAATTGGCCGACAGGCCCAGATTGAACGCGACCGAACTCTCGGCCCGGATGGCCCCGAACCGCGCCGGGTCGATCAGGACTTCGGCAATCTGCCCCCGCTGTTGCAGCCGGGCGATACCGGCGGCTACTTCCTGCGTGCCGAAGACGCTGTAGCCCACCACGCCGTTGTCGAAATTGAGGTACAACTGCCGGAAGTCGGGGGCTTTAAAACCCACCCCACCGCTACCCCGCAGTGCCAGGGTCGGGCTTAGTTCGTACCGCGCCGACAACTTGGGACTGACCTGCGACGCGTACTGACTGTGGTCGTCGTAACGCCCCCCGGCAATGACCGTCAGCCGCCGGGTTGGTACCCACTCAAACTGCGCGAAGCCGTAGCGGGTCGAAAACACCTGCCGACCGGGGTAACGCGTCGCTTCGACACTCTCGCCGATATAGCCCACTCCCACCGTCAGGAAATGGCGGTTGCGGATCGTGCGTTCGACAACCAGTTCGGGTCGGTTGAACGTCTGCCGGAAATAGCTGGCGTCGTACTCAGCACCCGTAGTCTGGTAGCGCAGATCCGTCGCCGTGTTGTAGCCGGATCGGTAGTAGCGATACATCAGCTTCCACACGTCCGACACCTGATGCGTCACGACCGGATTGATGGTGTATTCATTCACCTTCCCCGCTCCCAGTACAATCTGCTGATCCGTGAGTTGGGCGTCGGTGTTCTGGTTTTCGGTAAAATACCGGCCCGTCAGCGTCAGCTTTAGCCGGTTCGCTAATTGGCTTGTCAACCGGCCGCTGCCGGTGTAATTGGTGAAGGGCGACACCGTGTTGCCGAATGTTTCGGGTGTCAGGTCGTACCCCGCCGATGCGTAGCGATTGCCAAATAGATACAGGTTCGTTTTCCCCGCCCGCAGCGACACGTCGCCGGTCAGGTCGCTTGTCCGGTTGGCCCCGTACCGCGCCGACAGACTGCCCTGCGTGCGGGTTGGGCTTTCAGTGATGATGTTGACCACCCCCGCGAGGGCTTCCGACCCGTACAGACTCGACGATGGCCCTTTCACAATCTCGATCTGTTTGATATTGCCCACCGTCAGCCGGTTCAGATCGAGCGTACCGGCCGTACGGCCAATCAGCGGCTCCCCGTCAACCAGAATCAGGGTATAGTCGGGCGAAAACCCTTGTATCTGAAGCCCCTGACCGTGGTCGCTGACGATGGTCAGGCCGGTCTGTTCGCGCAGAATATCGTTGAGCCGCAGACTACCCGACTGCTGAATCTGATTCTTTCCCACCACCGTCACCGGCATCGGCAACGACCCGACCTGCCGCTCAGTGCGCGTCGCCGTCACGACAACCGCGTCGAGCGACCGGCTCCGCATCGTATCAGCGGGTGGCGTGACCGGCGTTTGCTGGAGAAGCAGGCAGACAAGTAGTGATGCAGACATGGGGCGGCTTAATTGACAGACTCGTTGAGAATACGCGCCCACTGCCGCTGGAAATCAGTCACGCTCGCCACCGCTTCCGACAGCAAGGCGCGCAATTCGACCAGCTCGCCGGGCAAAAAGCTGAAGCAGAGGTAGGGTGATGGCGTCGAGAGATGAACGCGGCTATCATACGGATGGACCTCGAAATATGCGTCGGGGTCGATGTGGCGCACGTTCCATTCCAGCTGTACGAGTTCGTCGTAGGCCAGCCACTGCGTGATGTTCCCGTACTCAAACACGACGTTATGCTGCGCGTCGGGCGACTCAAGGCAGGTAGCGATTTCACCATATAGACCGATACGGCCATTGGGTGAATCAGCGAGGGTTCGGTAGGTGCAGCGCATAGCGTTTACCAGAAGGTTCGCTGCAAACATCGACCTTGTTTGTAATCAATCCAAATAAAAACAGAGTTTATTTAGAAAATTTCTAAATAGATAAATGGGTTGTATGCGTGTAGCCTAGACCGGCCCGCCGGCGCGGGTCCACGTCCGGGCGGGCGCGATAGCGGCCGAGAAGCTACCGCCTGAATCAATTGCCCTGACGGGCACCCGGACCTGGAGGTCCAGGCTACACCGTACACCGCTACAGCTTGTAGTTCAGGAAATGATAGTTGTTGAGGTATCGCAGCGTTTGCATAAACTGTCGGCGGTCGGCTTCGCTCAGGTCGGCCAGTACGCTGTGTGGTATCTGCTCCAACTGCCTGCCGACAATCTGAACCATTGTTCGACCGCTGTCTGTCAGCGACAACCGCTTCGATCGGGCGTCGCGTTCGTCAATAGCCTCTTCGATCAGACCGCGCTTCATGAGCCGACGCAGGATGTCGACACCAGTCGTTAATTCGACGGCATTAGCCCGGCACACGTCTTTTTTAGTAGGTCGATCCATGTGGTGAATCATCGACAGAAACAGAAATTCGTCGGGTCCCGAAAAGCCATGTTCGGTCATAATCGACTTGGAGTAGGCCCGGACAAAGCGGTTGAGCCGCCCCATGTAAAACCACGACAGAAAATCGTCGTCCTGCTGAAAGGCGTCCGGCAGCGACATATCGGTTGTCGTTGGTGACTCGGGTACGGATACGGCTGGCGTTTCCTGCAGTGGGTCGAGCGTGCTGAGCAGCCAACTGCCAAACTCACGCAGGTTGGCCTGTGGGTGTTCGTCGCAATACCGCTCCCATTCGATCATCAGGGGAACCGCCGATACTTTACTCATGTTGATAAAACGTTTTCGTAGTGTTAAAACAAAATAAATACGATATAGTATTTATAATTGGGCAGTTTTTTACCAACACAGTCGGAAGTGACTGGATAGAGCCTCATCGAAAGGCGATATTACCTTATTCATCCATTGATCCATGCAGACTAATTCACGAAAAATTCTTATTTCAGGGGCCAGTATCGCGGGGCCCATGCTGGCCTACTGGCTGGGCAGGTACGGTTTCGACGTAACGGTGATCGAACGGTCGGCGTCGCTTCGCCTGGGCGGACAAAACATCGACGTCAACGGCCCGGCCCGGAAAATCATCCGGATGATGGGTCTGGAAGACGAAGTCCGGGCGGCTAACACAACCGAAATCGGTACGCAGTTCGTCAATGCAGACAACGAGGCCGAGGCTACCTTCTCGAAAGACGATCCAAACGGACTAACGCAGGAACTGGAGATTCTGCGGGGCGATCTGGTCAGTATTCTTTACGAAGCCAGCCGGAACACCGCCGATTACCGGTTCAGCGATTACATAACGGAGCTGACGCAGGACGATGAAGGCGTCGACGTTACCTTCAACAGCGGCAAAACGGAGCGGTTCGATCTGGTGATTGCCGCCGACGGCATCCGGTCGAAAACTCGTAAGCTGATGGTTGGCGATGAGCCGGTGTTCAACTACCTCGGCATGTGTACGGCCTACCTGACCATACCCAAAGGACCAACGGACACCAACTGGGCCCGCTGGTACACGGCCGATGATAGCCGGGTGATTCTGCTGCGCCCCGATAACAAAGGAACAACCCGGGCTTCGTTCAACTTTCTGCTGCCCCAGGACGCATTCGATAAGCTTTCCCCCGCCGATCATAAGCCGCTGCTGAAGCAGCGAATCAACGGCGCAGGCTGGGAAGCACCCCGACTGGCCAAGGAATTTGACACCAACGACGATATTTATTTTGATGGCGTGGGGCAGATCAAAGCGCCCCGCTGGTCGGTTGGCCGACTGGCGATGGTCGGTGATGCGGCTTATTGCCCGGCCCCCGTGACGGGGAAAGGCACTACCTTGGCGATGGTGGGTGCGTACGTGTTGGCGGGCGAACTGGCCACGCATGAGCGGTATCAGGACGCCTTCACCAGCTACGAAAAACGGCTGCGGCCCTATGTCGAATCGGTGCAGAAGCTGCCGCCCGGTGTTCCCTGGATTGTCTACCCAAAATCTAAAATCGGGGTATTTGTGCTGAATAAAGCGTTTGCGCTGGCTGCCAGCGACGCGGCTAAAAAAATCATGAGCTTCTTCAGCAAAAAAGACGACAAGCACGCCGACGAAGAAGCCGAATTCGACCTACCAGATTACGCAGGGCAAGCCGTGTAGTCTGGAGGTACTTTGTAGCCTGGACCGGTCCGCCGGCGCGGGTCCACGTCCGGGTGGGCGCGGAGCGACCAAAAAGCTGCCGCCTGGTGTAGTTGGCCTAATGGCCTCCAGACGTGGACCCGCGCCGGCGGACCGGTCCAGGCTACGACTGTCCAGGCTATTAGTAACCCAGACGTCTACGTCTGGTGGGCGCGAAGCGACCAAGAAAGCGGCCGCCTAGTGTAGTTGGCCTAGCGGCCGCCAGACCTGGAGGTCTGGGTTACAGGGCGATTTGCCAACATGCCTTCGGGGTACGCGACTTCGACCAGGTACAGGCCATTGGCGGGGGCGGCCCGGCCCGCGACGGTGCGGTCGCGGGCTTGCAGGATCTGGTCGAACGCGTCGAGACTAAGCCGGTCCTGCCCGATTTCCAGCATCATCCCGACGATGGTACGGACCATACCCCACAGAAATCGGTTGGCTTTGATGTGGAACGTAAGCTGATCGCCGGGGCCGGTTGTCCAGTAGGCAAAGGCCAGTTCGCAGCGAAAATGGGCTACGTTGGCGCGGGCTTTACTCACGCTTTTGAAGTCGGTGTAGCGCAGCAGAATCTGGCAGGCTTCGTTCATCCGGTCGACGTTCAGGTGCGGTCGAAAATGGAGCGTCAGGCCGGGGGCAAACACGTTTTTCTCGCGGGTAATCCGGTACTGGTAATAGCGCGACACCGCCGAGAACCGGGCGTGAACTGACTCATCGACGGGAAAAATGGCGTGAATGGCGATATCGTCCGGCAGGATGCAGTTGAGCGAATACAGCAGATCATCGGTCTGGGGAAGCGACTGGTCAGTATCAACGTGGGCAAACTGCTGTTCGGCATGAACACCGGCATCGGTACGGCCGCTACCCAGTATGTACACCGGCCAGCCCAGCCGCTTCGACAGGGTCTGCTCCAGCGTCGACTGTATACTGACGCCGTTGGCCTGTGTCTGCCAGCCCCGGTAGGCCGTTCCCCGGTACGACAACTCAATAAAATAACGCATCCGGCAAAAGTACGCAGTTGGCCAGCCTCCGCCCGATCGCGACCCAACAAAAAAAGGCCAGCGTCGTTTCCGACACTGGCCCATCACGGTGAGCTTGGATAAAGCAAAAGTGTAGTGATGGTGAAATGCTTTTCCAGACTAGCGCGGTCCGCGACCGCCCCGCTGCTCACCGCCGGGACTGCTTTCGCGGCCCCCGCCCTGCGGCTGACTTTGCCCGTTTTGCGGCTGCTCAGCACGTGGCTGTGGCTGCATCTGGGGTTGTTCTGTTCGTTGGTTTGGCTGGCTGAAACCACCCCGACCACCCGGTGCGAAGCCGCCATCGCCCCGCGACTGACCGGGTTGCGCCTGCGGTTGACCACCCGCCATGCCGCCGTTGTACTGGCGGTCGGGCTGGGTTTGCGGCTGGGTCGGTTGCGGACTGGGCTGGTTCATCGATGGGTTGTTATAGCTGCCCCGATTGCCGTAATCAGGGCGGTTGCCATTGCCGAATCCACCGTTGCCCCGGCCGCTTCCACCGTTGTTGTAGCGACCATTGGTCGGGTTACCTGCTCCCGGTGTTGATGGATTGCCCGGATTGGTATAGTCGCGGTTGTTGCCGTTGTAGCCCCCGTTCGGGTTGCTGCTATAGCCGCCATTCGGGTTGTTGTCACGACCGTTGGGATAGGCATTGCCCGGCTGACGACCGTTGTCGTACCCACGATTGCCGGGGCTATTGGTTCCGTACCGACCTTCACTGTAGCCACCATTTCCGCGACTGCCGTAGTTGTTATTGTCGTAACGGCCATTCGGCGCGTTGTTGTAGCCATAGTTGCCCCGGTTGTCGTATCGGCCACCGCCGGGGCGGTAGAAGCCAACCGAGTTACCCGAAATCACCGAGCGGCCCGGCCGGTCGATCTGATCGATACGGTATACCTGGACCGGCCGACGCGTTACCCGTTCGATTTCGCCCCGATAGGGCCCGTACGCATACGCCTGATTACCATATCGATACACATTGTTGATGATCGTCGTGTTCTGGTAAATGGACACCCCCCGTGGGCGCGGTGCCCGGTAGCCGTACCACTGCGGACTGTTGATGTACACCTGCGGTACAAACGTCCAGTAGGGTGCGGGAATATTGATGTTGACGTTCACGCCCGGTCCCAGCGGAGCCCAGCCGTAGTAGCCCCCACCCGACCGCCACGACACCCAGGCTGGCCCCCAGTCGGAGCCGGGAATCCAGGCCCAGCCGCCGTACTGATCGTCGAAGATCCAGCGGCCGTAGTGAAACGGTGCCCAGCCCCAGGCGTAATCAGACACCCAGGTGTTACCGTATTCCGTTACGATCCAGTGACCGGCGCTGACGTACGGCTGAAAATCGGGGCCGACGCCCGGTATCCAGACCGTGCCGTAATAGGGGTTCTGTACCCACTGCCCATACGGTGCCAGCTCATCGTAAAACGCCTGAACCGGTACGGTAACGCCCGGCTGCGCCGACGTCGTTTGTATGACTGTCGGCCCGATGCTGAACACAGCCATCAGGCAAACCAATGCTATCTTTTTGAGTCTGTTCATCGTCGGAGCCAGTGGGGGCGGTTACCGTATTTGTCTGTTGGATGTGTAAACTGCGTGAGCGTTTAATCAGCCGTACTGATTTTATTTCACTTTACTACCCAGCCCGGCGAATTAGCCAAACCTCATCCCTGCACGTTCGGTTAGCTTAACACAGACGTTTATCGAATTACCCGTATGGCTACCCCTACCCCATTTCAACGACACGACGAAACCGACGACGCCCGATTTTACGAACAGCCCCGGCTGGTTGTACACATCGACGACCGCGCGATTGCCGCTACGACGCAATTATTTAAAGAGTACCTGCCCGCCGACGGTCGTATTCTCGATCTAATGAGTAGCTGGCGCAGTCACCTGCCGACCGACGTTACGTATGAACAGGTGGTGGGGCTGGGTATGAATGCGGTCGAACTGGAACGAAACCCGCAACTGTCCAGCTACGTCGTGCAGAATCTGAATCAGCAGCCGCAGCTTCCCTTTGACGACGCCCATTTTGACGGGGGCATGGTTACCGTGTCCGTCCAGTACCTGACTGACCCGACGGCCGTGTACCAGGAAGTCGCACGGGTACTGAAGCCGGACGCGCCCTTCATCACGGTCTTTTCCAACCGTATGTTCCCCACCAAAGCGGTGATGATCTGGCAATCGCTGGACGACAAAGGGCACCAGCAACTGGTCCGCAGCTACTACGAACAGAGCACTTTATTTGACCAGATCGAGGTATTGGATCGTAGCCCACGCGGGTGGAGCGACCCACTTTATGCGGTCGTCGGTCGGCGGAAACGTTCGTAAACGGCCCCGGCCACCAGCCCGCCAAACAGATACCAACCGATAGTCATGACGACAGTGGCGGGGGTACGTTCGGTTGGTCCTTCGCCCAGCCCCATCGGGCCCGGCAACGTTACGGCCCCAACGCCCGCCAGGGCACCGATAGCCGCGCCCGTCAGCACCGGCCGGGTATCGCTCAGGCCAATGGCACTGTAATACAAGGCGTTCGAGAGCACGTCGCCCGCCATAGCCGACGCGTAAAGTGCGTTGCCGGTTGGCGGTTCGGCCCCGGCAGCTTTGAATCCTTTGACGATGCTGCGCTCGCCCAACAGATCGGCACGGGGAGCCTGCGGCACAAACTGCCGGACCGTTTCGTGCAGTATATTCAGGGCAACGGCACCGACAAGGCCGCTCAGCAGGGCGTGGGGTAGTTTCTCCGTCTGCATATTCATAACGTAAGCTGGTTTATAGAGCTAACCCCTCCTGCCAACGGTTGTTCGGTTCTGCTACAGCCATTTTTTACGCCGAAAAATCAAAATCGTCAGCAGCGACGACAGCAGCATCGACCCGATAGCAACCGGATAGCCAAACGCCCAGTTCAGTTCGGGCATTCCATCGAAGTTCATTCCCCAGATACTCGCCAACAGCGTCGGCGGCAGGAACACCAGCGACACGACGGTAAAGATTTTCACGACCCGGTTCTGCTCCAGATCGATCAGACCGAGGTAGGTATTTTGCAGGAATTCGAGCCGCTCGAAGATAAAATTCGTGTGGTCGATCAGCGAGTTGATGTCTTTGATGAGCGTCCGCAACCGCTGCTGCTCGTCGTCGGTAAACCAGCCGTCGGAGCGAATCATGGCCGAAATCACGCGCTGTTTATCGACCACGTTTTCCCGGATCGACATCGTCAGTTCCTGGTAATCGTTGATGTTCAGCAGCATCTCGCGGTCGAGGTTCGCGTCGAGATCGAGCAGGCGGTTGATGGCCTTGATCTCGCCCGACACCAGTTCGACCAAATCGGCGTCGTAGTCGATGCGCGACTCGAAGATGTAAATCAGAATCTGCGCGCCGTCTTTAAACATCGCCCTCCGCGACTTGATGCGCTTGACCGTGTCGGCAAACGATTTCAGATCGGCATTGCGGTAGGTAAAGAGCGTATCGTCTTTGAGGATAAAGCTGACCGGCACTGTCACGTACCGCTGCTCGGCGTCGGGCACCAGAAAATTGGAGTTGGCAATCAGAAAGTCGTCTTCTTCGATGTAGCGCGAACTGCTCTCAATTTCCAGCTGCTCCTGCTGACTCAGAAAATCGACGTCGAACTTCTCCTCGACGCTCTTGATTTCGGCGGGCGTTGGATTTTGCAGATCGACCCACAGTGTCCGTTCGGTATCGGAAAACGAATCGATGTCGCGGATTTTACGGACGAAGGTTTCATCCTCCTGAAAAATACGAATCATGCGTTGACGAAAGTAGCGGTGGTTTTGCGGCCGCAAAGTTCACAAAAAAACCGGAGCAAGTCCGGTTTTTTAGGGTTCAAGGTTTATTGTTTAAGGTTTAACGTAGTCTAGTCTGGCAACTTTAAACGTTGAACAAAAAACGTTAAACTTACTTAGCAAACTTCTCTTTGTACGTTTTGTACAGGCGCTTGTGGCGGTCGTCGAGGTTGACTTTGCGCCCCTGAATAAAGACCTGCTCGACTACGTTGGACCGCATATCCAGTGCGTCCCCCGCCGAGACGAACAGGGTGGCGTGTTTGCCCTTTTCCAGCGTCCCGACCATACCGTCGATACCCAGTATTTTAGCGTTGTTGGCCGTAATCATTTTCAGGGCTTCTTCGTGGTCGGCGACGCCGAAGCCAGCGGCTGTTCCGGCCTGAAACGCCAGATTACGGGTCCGCCACCACTCATCAGCGTAACTCAGTCCCACCAGCACCCCCGCTTTTTGCAGGATACCCGGCAGGCGGTACGGCAAGTCGACGGCTTCGTCTTCGCGGTTGGGCAGGCGGTGCAGGGCACCCAGGATCACCGGCACGTTGTTTTCTTTCAGGAAGCCCGTCACCCGGTGGCTTTCCTCCCCACCCACGATCACCGGTTTCTGCACGCCCATCGCTTTGGCCCACTGAATCGCTTCCACGATGTCTTTGGCGTAGTCGGCGCGGATGTACAGGTTCTGCGTCCCCGTAAACAGTCCCTTCATCGATTCGAGCCGCAGGTTCATCGGCATCGGGTTCGACACGGCCGCGTAGGCTTTGGCGTCGCCGAAGGTTGCGCGCAGGGCACTGATGGCTTCGTCGCGCTTGTCGTTTTTCTTGACCACGCGGGTAAAGGTTTCCAGGTCGAAGTCGGCCGCGTAGTAGCCTGGCCAGTTGAGCCATAGGCCGTCATCTTTTTTCAGGACGGCGTCTTCCCAGTTCCAGCCGTCGGTCATCATCACGCTTGAACTGCCCGACACCGTACCGCCCTGCGGCATGGCCTGCGTCAGCAATACGCCGTTGTTACGAATGGTCGGGATGATTTCCGAGTCAGTGTTGTAGGCGATCAGAGCACGAACGTTCGGATTCAGGATGCCCACTTCCTGCTTATCGACCGTCGATCGAACGGCTTCGATTTCTTCCAGCCCCACCGTCGATGCGGGCGAAATCAGGCCGGGGTAAATGTGCTTGCCGCTTACGTCGATCACTTCGGTACCGCTCGCCAGATTAAGCTTAACGATGGTGCCGTCGACTACGTTGGTCAATACACCCTTATCGAACAGGATAATGGCATTCTGAATCACCTGCCCGTTGCCGAGGTGGGCCGTACCGCCCGTCAGCGCAATGACGTGATCCTGCGGTTTCGCCGGGGCGGGATTCTGGGCCACGCTCGTAAGCGACACCAAGGAGAGTATGGGTATAAATAGTTTTTTCATGATATAGATTTTTAAACACGGAGATAACAGAGAATTACACAGAGACAAGGGAGACTTTGTGACCTCTGTGAGTCCTCCGTTATCTCCGTGTTTTATTTCACTTTTCCTCTCCTTCCGCCATGACGCCTTCCACGTCTTCGCAATGCCACATCCGCATCCGGCGGAACGTGGGCCGGACGGTTGGACTACCCCCCGCTTTAGCCGCCAGATTCTTCTGAATCAACCGGGCGCGTTCGGCCTGCATAGCGTCGCGTTTGGCGTCTTCATCTTTCAGGCTGAAATACACCGCGCCGTCGATGATCGTGTACTCGGGACGGGCGTAGATCGACAGCGGGCTGGCGTTCCAGACCACCAGATCAGCGTCTTTACCTGCTTTCACACTGCCCAGCCGGTTGTCGAGGTGCAGCAGTTTGGCGGGGTTGAGCGTCACCATTTTCCAGGCGTCTTCTTCCTTCACCCCCCCGTATTCGACGGTTTTGGCCGCTTCCTGATTCAGACGGCGGGCCATCTCGGCATCGTCGGAGTTGATCGACACCGTTACGCCCTGACTCTGCATCAGAGCCGCATTGTACGGAATGGCGTCGTGTACTTCCATTTTGTAGGCCCACCAGTCGGCAAACGACGAGCCGCCCGCGCCGTGTTTCGCCATCTTGTCGGCCAGTTTGTAGCCTTCCAGAATGTGCGTGAACGTGTTGACTTTGAAGCCCAGCGAATCGGCCACTTTCATGAGCATGTTGATCTCCGACTGCACGTAGGAGTGGCAGGTGATGAACCGTTTTTTGGCCAGAATTTCAGCCAGTGCGTCGAGTTCGATATCCCGGCGGGGAGCGGTGGCTTTGGCTTTTTCTTTCGCGCCCAGCTTGTTGTACGCGTCCCAGCCTTTGGCGTATTCTTTAGCGCGGGTGAAGTGGTCCATGTACACCTGCTCGACGCCCATCCGGGTCTGCGGGAATCGTACGCGGGCCGCATCCCCCCAGTTCGACTGCTTCACGTTTTCGCCCAGCGCAAATTTGATAAAGCCGTCGGCCCCTTTAATCAGCAGGTTTTCGGGCGTTTCACCCCATTTCAACTTCACAATCGCCGACTGCCCGCCGATGGCATTGGCCGAGCCGTGGAGCAGCTGTGAGGTCGTGACACCCCCGGCCAGTTGGCGGTAAATATTGACGTCTTCCGAGTTGACGACATCGGCCATGCGAACCTCCGCCGTACTCGACTGCGACCCTTCGTTGACCGACAGCAGGGCAATGTGCGAGTGCTCGTCGATGATACCGTTGGTCAGGTGCTTACCCGTCCCGTCGATCACGCGGGCACCGGCGGGGGCGGTCAGGCTCTTACCCACCTGCGCAATTTTACCATTGGTGACCAGCACGTCGGCGTTTTGCAGGATACCGTCTTTTTCGTTGGTCCAGACCGTCGCGTTACGGATCAGCATCGTCTCGGCCTGTGGTTTTTTGGCGTTGCCCAGCCCCACGAACGGATATAGTACCGCCGTCGCACTGGCCGGTAGTGTCGTCGCCATCTGGCCCGGCGTGGCTGTGCTGCTGGTGGCTGTAGTTGAGGTAGCCGTAGTCGAAGTAGCCGTGGTCGACATAGGCGAATCCACGCGGGGCGAATCACCGGTACGGGTGGCGGTCCAGCTTACAGTTTTGCCGTCGGGGGTTTCGCCGTCGCCTTTGATGGTGTTGCCCGTGCGGTAGCCCGTCAGGCGGGTGGTGCCGGGCTTCTTCTTGTCCATCTGCACCTGAATCGTCACGAAATCACCGTTGACAGCCACTTTCGGCGACAGCTTCGTCGTGTCGGCCATCAATTGAAAATCCGGCTTCTCAGCGGATTTGCCGTTGATAGTCAGCTTCATCGGCGGCTGGTTGCCGACCGTCAGGGTCCAGATGCCGCGCGGATCAGCCGTAACCTGCTGTCCGACGATGTATTGCTTGCCGCGCACCCAGTTTTCATAGATCACGTTATCGGCCGAAAACAGGTTGGCGGAGGTGATGATGAAGTTGGCGATGCTGCCTTTTTTCAGCGTACCGACCATGTCATCAGCGCCGATAAGGCGGGCCGGAACGGTGGTCAGCGCGGCCAGGGCCTGCTCTTCGGTCAGACCGTTTTCGATGGCTTTGCGCAGGTTGGCCCAGAACTCGGTTTTGTTGCGCAGCCCGGCGGTAGTGATGGCAAACGGGATGTTGGCAGCCGCCAGCTTACCGGCGTTCATAGGGGCCATTTCCCAGTGTTTCAGTTCGGCAAACGATACGTTGTCGGCATCCCAGGGGTCTTCCACGTCGTACGGCTGCGGGAAGTTCATCGGGATTATCAGTGTCGCGCCCGTTGCCTTGATCTCATCGATGCGCTGATAGTCGTCGCCACCGCTGCGGATGATGTATTGCTTACCAAACTCATCACCGATTTTATCGGCCCGGAATACGCCCAGTTTGTCGCCCGCTTCAAAGATGACGGGTAGGTTCTGGTTGCGGTTCAGAGCCGCCAGCGACAGGTTTTCCTGCTGATTGCTGCCGCCCCGTTTGTACCAGTCGGCATCGTAGAGTGCCTGCCGGATTAGCGCCACCGACCCCATCATGGAGTTGGGATAGGTCTGGTTCGACGTACCCCGGTTAAACGAATAGTGCATGGTTGCGCCGGGCTTCAGCACCACCATATTCTCCCGGTCGTCGGCCAGCGTTACGAGGGTTCCCGTACCGCGGATGATGCCGTCGTGCGGGTGGGTCAGAGCCGCGCCGTAGCCCAGTTTGCGCAGTTCGTCGGCTTTGGCGGACGTAGCGGTGAAGAGCTGACTCGCGTCGTTTTCGGGTTGTACGGCCTGATTCCAGTAGTAGGCCCCCTTCTTGTTCGATTCAAGCTGCGGGTTGCCCCGTCCGCCACCGGGTTGCCGCTTCACTTCGGGCATCCCGTAATCGGAATCCAGCTCGACCAGCGCTGGGTAAATACGCTTGCCGTTCAGGTCGGTCGCGACGACACCGGCGGGTAGTTTGACATCGCTGCCAATGGCTTCGATCCGGCCATCGCGAACCAGCAGGGTTGCCTTTTGCAGGGTCGTTTTCGGGTCGACGACGATGGTGGCGTTGGTGAAGGCGTAGAGCCCCATCCGCTGGTCGTGCACCCCATTCTGAGGGAAGGTTGTCTGGGCAATAGCACTGGAAGCGAGCGCCATCGCAAACAGTCCCGAAAGGACATGTTTTCTCATAAAAGACGGTTGATGATTGGGTTGTAACAGGCAAAAATAGCGAAACATACCCTGCCTGTGCGCGCCTTACCCAAACAAAATTTCGTCTACTCAGGAATCCGGTTGCAGAAAATACCTAGCCTGCGCCTATCGCCCAATCGTCATTTGTGGGAACAGCGGTCTGGGATACGGACGGGCGGCTGGCGAAAGCCTAATCGGGGGCGTACCTTGCTTTTACTATTTCCCAGCGCCGGTATGGTACAATCAATCGATCCACTTCGCCAGCAAGCCATTCAGAAAGCACAGCGCACCTGGCCGTTCTGGTTTCACTTTGGCTTTGCCCTGCTGTTCTGGTCGGCCGCGCTACTCGTTTCAGTCGGTATCGCGCGAGCCGGGATACCTTATCCCAACCTCAATTTCGTAACCGCCCTCGTTGCCGTATGCCTGGTTTTTGGCCTGATGCTTTTCTGGGCGACTGTCGGCGAAACGGTTTCAATCCGGATGGGGGCTGAGTTCTGTACCATCAGAAAACGCTGGCAACGTGCCGTCGACCAGCCGTACCAGTCAGTTACCGGCCACAACGTTCGCCCGGTCGTTGATCGGTATATAAGCTGGACCGAACTGACTGTCTATCTGACCGACGACTGGTTTGCCCTGCGCTCCGTCGACTTTCCAAATTTTGATGAACTGGTTACTCATTTTGCATCCGTCAGCCCGGAAGTACCCTACCGGCCGGTGCTGTCGCCCACCGAGCAGCGACTGGCCCAGTGGTTTCTGATTAGTGCATTGGTAATCGGATTGGTGCCCGTCTGGTTTGGCTTTGCCGCGCATCAGCCCGTCGATAAGCAACCGGCCCGACTGGTGAGCGTGGTCGGTTATGTGTTCGATATTCGGCAGACAGCCAACCGGAACAATGCCTTCATGGGGTACGACTTGACCCTAATCAACTACCCTGACTTCACCTTTCACGTCCGCAAAACCAGCTTCAGCGACTCACTGCGTACCATGCCCGGTTGGTTCGCAAAGAGTGGTATCATCACGCTGCTTGTTCGTGAACACGATTTGCTGACCAAAATCAGCCATAAGCAACCGCTCACGTTTGGCGACAAATACGATGGGTACCGATCTATCGCCGTTTACGGCATTGGGGATCAGTCGGGTATTCGACTAAGGGCGAACCAACCGGCTTACGACGATTCGCACACAAAGCCATACCTCCGGCTAGCCGCATTTTTGTTGTATGCTATAGTCCTGTGGTCGTGCTGGCTGGCTGTCGACAAACAAACAATTTAACCGACGATTCAACAAACAATCAGCGATACAGCCGGTTTATAATACAACTAACATATATAGAGTATGAAAATCGCAGTTGAAGCCGGACAAGATAAGTCGCTACTACCCGACGGACCCCAGCAGGTTACGATAACCCACATCGACGAAGGCAGCAGCGAACACAAAGGCATCCCTTTCTTCGCGGTTCGGTTCGAGAACGACAATGGCTACGTATCCCACCGATTCTACCAGTCGCCCGCCGGTATGCCCGCTATCGTCGGCCTGTTTGACATGGCCGGTATCGAAGCGAAAGAAGGCAAAGACCTTGACACCAAGCAACTGATCGGCAAAACGATGACCATCGAAGTAGGTGACCGCTCGTACAACGACCCCGAAACGGGCAACGAACGTACGCTCAAGCAGGCCCTCAATTTCCTGGTCAGCTAGTTCAGCCCGCCGGATACCACGTCGGCAAACCCATAACTACGACAACGGCGAAGCCGCTTTCCTGCCGGGAAGCGGCTTTTGCTTTGATCCCATACGTGCGCCGGAAAGCGGTAGCGGCACCCGGCAACAGCACGAATATCCATATTTGCGTACCTTCGCACCTGCCTGTTCAGCAGAGAATTTTGTAGAAATGGCTGGTACGCGTGGTCTGTACGTTGGTCGACACGAACCGGACACCCACCACTGAACCACCAGCTACGAACCACAAACCAATACTATGTCCCGCATTTTAACCGGCATTCAGAGCAGCGGCCGACCGCATCTGGGTAATATTCTGGGCGCAATCAAGCCCGCTATTGATCTATCGAAAGTGGACGGCAACGAGTCGTTTCTGTTTATAGCCGACCTGCATTCGCTGACGACCATTAAAGACGGTTCGCAGCGTCGGGAGTTTACGAAAGCCGTAGCCGCTACCTGGCTGGCGTTTGGGCTCGATACCGCGAAAAACACGTTCTGGCGGCAGTCGCGGGTGGCCGAGCATACGGAACTGTGCTGGTATCTGGACTGCTTCACGCCGATGCCGATGCTCCACAACGCGACGTCGTTCAAGGAGAAATCGGACAAATTTAGCCAGGTCAATGCAGGGCTGTTTGTGTACCCTGTGTTGCAGGCGGCCGACATTCTGCTCTACGACGCCGAGATTATTCCGGTTGGGAAAGACCAGCGGCAGCACATCGAAATGACCCGCGACATTGCCGGTGCCTTCAACCGCGAATACAACGACGACGTGTTTGTACTGCCCGAACCCCGCATCGACGAGCGGCTGATGACCATCCCCGGCCTCGACGGGCAGAAGATGAGCAAGTCGTACAATAACTACATCGACATTTTCCTGCCCGACAACGAACTCTGGAAAGTCATCAAGAAGATCAAATCAGACTCGACGCCGATGGAGGAGCCGAAAAAACCGGATACCGATATTACGTTTCAGCTGTATTCGCTACTGGCAACCGACGAGCAGAGTGCCGGTATGCGGGCTAATTATGAAGGCGGCAACTACGGCTACGGCACAGCGAAAAAAGCACTGTACGAACTGATTGTCGACAAGTTTTCTGCGGAACGGAAGCGGTTCAATTATTATTACCACGAAAACCCCGACGCACTGGAAGCCGAGTTGCAGGCTGGCGAAGAAAAAGCCCGCACTATAGCCAGGGCGAAAATCCGGCGGGTGCGGGAAAAGCTGGGCTTCAACTGATAACGGATTCGTTCCTGACCCTTACTCCTTATGCTTGATGTTGGTTTTGTATCAGCAATTCTGGCCGACGATGATCTGAACGGCGTGCTGACATTTGCGTCGAAAAACCGCTTTACATGCGTTGAAGTGATGTGCTGGCCCACCGGCAACGCCGACGCGCGACGCTACGCGGGTGTCACCCACATCGACGTCGACAACCTGAACGTCGAGCACGTACAGTCGCTGACGGAGCAGCACGGCGTCTATATTTCGGGGCTCGGCTACTACCCCAACCCGCTCGACCCTAACCCGGAACAGGCCGAATTTTACCGGGAACACATCAAAAAAATCATCCGGGCGGCAGCCAGGCTGGTGCGGCCCGACGGTACGGTACCCGTCGTCAACACGTTTATCGGGCGAAATCCGTCGCTGAGCGTAAGCGATAATCTGAAGCTGGTAGCCGAACACTGGCCCGCCATCATCCGCGAAGCCGAAGCCTGCAACGTGAAGATCGGCATCGAGAACTGCCCGATGTGGTTTACCGATGATGAATGGCCCGGCGGCAAGAACCTAATGACGACCCCCGCCATCTGGGACCGCGTGTTCGAGCTGCTGCCCTCCCCCATCCTGGGCCTCAACTACGACCCCAGCCACCTGATCTGGCAAATGATGGACGAGGTGAAACCGATCTACGACTACCGCGACCGGCTGCACCACGTCCACCTGAAAGACGTGAAACTGTACCGCGACAAGCTGAACCGGGTCGGTAGTATGGCGAATCCGCTGGAGTACCATTCGCCCAAACTACCGGGGCTGGGCGACGTGCGCTGGCGCGACTTCTTCGCGGCCCTGACCGACGTTCGCTATCGGGGGCCTATCTGCATCGAGGTTGAAGACAAAGCCTACGAAAGCACCCCCGCCGACGTACACACCGCCATCCTGACCGCCCGTAACTACCTGAGTCAGTTTTTGAATTTAGTCTAGAATTAAGCGTATAGGTAGCCTGCTGCTTGTGTAGCCTGGACCTCCAGGTCCGGGTGGCCGTCAGGCCAACTACGCAAGGCGGCAGCTTACTGGTCCGTCGGCGCGGGTCCACGTCCGGGTGGGCGCACCAGCGACCACGAAAGCTGCCGCCTTGCGTAGTTGGCCTGACGGCCACCCGGACGTAGACGTCCAGGCTACACAACCGGCAGGCTACACAATCGTAACCCACCAGCATGATCGACACGCTTAACGAACTGGATACCCGGCTGTTTGTCTGGCTCAACAACCAAAGTGCGCCCTGGCTCGACCCGGTGATGATTGCGTTTACGGAACGGAATACCTGGCTGCCGTTTTACGCCCTGCTGGTCGGCTGGCTGGTGTACCGGTTTCGGCGGCAGGTGCTGGGTTTACTGGTGACGATTGCAGGGTCGGTCGGTATCGCCGATCAGGTCGCGTCGTCGGTGCTAAAACCGCTGACCCACCGCCTGCGACCCTGCCACACGCCCACCCTCGACCGGCTGATTCACCCCGTTATGGAGTGCGGGGGGCTGTACAGTTTCGTATCGTCGCACGCGGCTACGACGTTTGCGCTGGCCACATCACTCTGGCTCCTGCTCGGTCGGCGGTATCCGGCCTTCAGGCTGACGTTTGTGTGGGCCGCGCTGGTGTCGTACAGCCGTATCTACGTAGCCGCCCACTACCCCCTCGACGTGTTGGCGGGTACGGGGGTCGGCATACTATCGGCACTACTCACGGTCGGCATCTACCATCGGACGACCGTCGGGCAAAAGCTGCTAGCACTGGGTCGCTAAGAGAAAGTTTATCGATACCACCCTCGCCACGCCTTTTTTCGTACCTTTGCGGAAAATTTGGGCGGTATCAATGGCGGCATTTAATCCGGTTAAGATCTTTTCAGGCTCACAGTCGACCTATCTGGCCGAGAAGATTGCGCACTATTACGGTAAGGATCTCGGCGGCTATACCTGTCGTCGGTTCAGCGACGGGGAGATGTCGCCCAGCTTTGAAGAATCGATTCGCGGATGCGACGTTTTTCTGATTCAGTCGACACCACCGCCAACCGAAAACTTAATGGAGTTACTGCTGATGGTCGACGCGGCCCGACGAGCATCAGCGCACTACGTCACCGTTGTGATTCCGTACTTCGGTTACGCCCGTCAGGATCGAAAAGACAAACCCCGCGTCGCCATTGCAGCCAAGCTGATCGCCAACATGCTAACGGCCGCCGGGGCTGACCGACTGATGACGATTGACCTGCACGCCGGGCAGATTCAGGGCTTCTTCGACATCCCGGTCGACCATCTGGAAGGCACCTCGGTATTTGTTCCGTATATCCGCAGCCTGGGCCTGGATAACCTGGTGATTGCGTCACCAGACGTAGGTGGTGCCAACCGCGCCCGGACGTTCGCCAAGCATTTCAACGCCGACATCGTACTCTGCGACAAACACCGCAAACGGGCCAACGAAATCGCGTCGATGCAGGTAATCGGCGACGTAGAAGGGGCCAACGTTGTGCTCGTCGACGATTTGATCGACACCGGCGGCACGATGGCAAAAGCCGCCCAGATCATTCTGGATAAAGGAGCGAAGTCGGTACGGGCCATTTGTACGCACCCGGTCATGTCGGGTAAGGCGCACGAGAATATTGCCAACTCGGTGCTCGACGAACTGGTCGTTGCCGATACGCTGCCCATGAGCCAGACCAACGAAAAAATACGCGTACTATCGGTAGCGGAGTTATTTGCCAAAGCCATTGGCCGTATCCGCGACCACGAATCGATCAGTTCGCTGTTTATACGAAATTAGGTTCGTGGTTTGTCGTTTGTGGTTCGTAGCTCCTTCGGTAGCAACCAACTACGAACCACAAACGACAAACCACGAACCAAAAGACCTGCCGGATGCCCACGTCCGGTTTATCAACTCAAGCAAACGCTGGCGGTGGGCCGTCGGCACCCGTTTTTATGAAATCAATCGAGATTGTAGGGTATCAACGAGCGAATCTCGGCCGCACAGAATCACAAGGGATTCGGGCCGAAGGCAACGTACCATGCGTGCTATACGGTGGTGAATCGCAGGTGCATTTCTATGCTCCCGCCATCCTGTTCCGGGATCTGGTGTACTCGCCTAACGTGTACGAAGTAAACCTGAACATCGAAGGCACAGAGTACCGCGCTGTTTTGCAGGAAACCCAGTTTCACCCCGTTAGCGACACGCTGCTACACGCCGACTTCCTGCAGGTACAGGATGGTAAAGACGTGAAAGTATCGGTTCCGGTTCGGCTGGTTGGTACGGCTCCCGGCGTTCAGAAAGGTGGTAAGCTGGTAACGCGCGTTCGGAAACTGCGCGTAAAAGGAGCTATCGAAAACATCCCTGAGTTTATCGACGTCAACGTATCGGAGCTGGATCTCGGTAAGTCGGTTCGGGTTGGTCAGATTCCTGTCGAGAACATCAAGATGCTGGAAGATGCATCGAACCCGGTGGCCAGCATCGAAATTCCCCGCGCACTGCGTGGTACGGTTTCGGCCAAGTAAGCAGACTATTTTTATCCGTTCTGCGGATACCCTGTCAACCCCGCTCAGCCCTGCTGAGCGGGGTTGCTTGTTTTTCGGGCCTGCCCGCAAAAGCCGCCTGCTCAATTTCCACGGCTTTTTTACTGGCCAATCGGCATCGGCCCGTTGTAGAGAAAACGCGTTCCTATGGATCAGACACGTACAAAAATTGGGTTACTCTGCCTGTCGGTCATGCTGATCATCGCCCTTTCCTGCTCGCGCGAAAATTTGCTGACACTGCCTGCTCCCGCGCCCGATATTGCCGGTACGTATGCAGGCACGGCTCGCTATTTTCCGTTGCCAATTCAGGGCGACTCCGTCAGGATAACCCTGACCAGCATAACCAACGACTCCGTCATGGTAGCGATGCAGGCCAGTACCAAGGGAAAACGGGGGCCGGTCGTCCAGTACGGTAAACGGCCAGTCGTGCAGGATTTTTCGGTGGGTGCCTGCGTAAGCTATGTTGTTCCGTTGAATCCGGGACAGGACTCAACCATTCTGTACATGACCTGCTCGGCATACAAGGTGTTGCAGTACGCCAAATCGCAACGGCCTTATTTCAGTGGCGGAGCGGCCAAATTTTACAAGCTTTAACTTATGGGTGGTTAGCCTCCGGCGGGCTGTCGGCGGACGTCGGCGGGGTAGCCTGCCGCTGTTCCAACTGTTCGATTTTTTCGCGCAGTTGCCGCACCTCTTTGATAAGCAGTTGCAGGTCATCTTCGTTCTGTTGCTGCTCTTCGCCGACAAAAAAATTGGCGATAAACCCGGTGAACGTACCAAACAGCCCAACCCCGGCAATCATCAGCACGGCCGCTACCAGCCGACCCGCATTCGTAACCGGATACCGGTCGCCGTAGCCAACCGTCGTGATCGTGACAAAGGCCCACCAGAGGGCATCGCCGAAAGTTTTGATGTTGGCATCGGGCACCCGTTCTATGTATAACATGGCGATGGCTCCGCAGAACATGAGCAGTACCGAACTGAGCAGCACAATGGCCAGCGTTCCGTTGGCGCGATGCCGGAAGCGAAAGGTCAGGTACTCCCGGACGGCCCGGAACACCCGCACCATGCGCAAAATCCGTACGATGCGTACCAGCTGACCCAGCCGCAGCCAGCCGACCGCCGGAATACTGGCCAGCAAATCGATCCAGGCCCAGCGCATGAATCGCCATTTGTCGGGTGCCTGCCAGAGCCGTAGTCCGAAATCGTACAGGAAATACAGGCAGATTACGGTATCGATCCGGTCGAGTAATTGCTGGGTAGGGAGCGCTATCGTGACCAGTTCACGCACCAGCAGGGCCAGCACCACGTAGATCGACAGAACCAGCATAACAACCTGATGCCGGGTCAGGCGGGGCCGGGGTGGTGAAGGCGTTGGCATCGATTTACCACGAACTGCTAGTGAGCGGGAGCCGGTTGAGTCGTCGTTTCAGTACGGGGCCGGGGCGGATGAACAGGCGAAATTCGGTCTTTATGCCGAATAAACCGCCAGATGTCGGTCGCCAGCGCCGGATAAATCGTAGCCCCGACACTGTAGTACGACCCGTTGAAGTTCTGGTCGATAGCCGTCTGAAACACCGATACCCGATAGCCAATCTGCACGCTCAATCCCACCCAGCGCGTGGCTCTCCACTGCGCGTAGCCCCCCGCCTGCGCGGGCACGAAAAAGTCGCGCCGGGTTCGGTCGATGGGCTGGTCCTGCCTCAGATCACGGGGTAGTGCGTAGGCGACTCCACCGCCCAGTTCGACCGGCACACTAATCATCCAGCGCCGGTTGTTGGTCAGATTCCACCAGTAGAGCAGGCTCACGTACCACATGTCGGTGCGCGTATAATAGCCCAGATTGATACGCCGGGCGGCATCGCGTCGCCAGTCGATCAGTTTCAGGTAAGTCGCGTAACTGATCCAGTAATAGCCGAGCGTAAGCTGGTGTTTTTTCAGACCAAACTCAATCCCGGCGTTGACCCCCAGGACATTTACATGCTGCTTTTCCAGGAATGAATCGCGAAAGTCGAGGTTGAAGGCGGGGGCCAGATATGGTTTTAGCCGCCGGGTGGTGTCTGAAATAACCGTATCCGCCCAGACCGTACCGACCGGTAAGGGCACAGGTATAACGGCCGCCCGAACGGGGGTTATGTGAGCCGAATAAACAGGATCGACCGGCAGAACGAGCATCAGCCAGGTCAGTAACAACGTCATGTAGGCAAAACCAGAAAACGGGCCAATCGGTTATTCACCCCCCTTCGGTGCGAAAAAAATAGCTGGCAGTACAGACCGTTTTTAAAATTCTACGTGCGTACGCAGCGCGAACAGATGCACCGGCCCACGGTCGGCGTTGTAACCGGGGTTCTGCACGAACTGGTAATCGGCGGTCAGGTACAGCGTACGCGCAACGCGGGCACTGTAGTAGGCCTCCAGACTATTTTCCGTGCTGTAGTCGGGCAGGCTGCCGTCGCCCAGCATGAATCCGTACCCACCCGCATTCAGAAACGCGCGGTGGTCGGGCGAGATACCGTTGACGGCCACCGACAACCCGATACCGTCGTTGGGCCGGTGCCACTGCCGGCCACCAATCAGCCCGCCCACGGTCAGGCTCCGGTCGATTTCGGTAAACGCCCAGGTAGCCGTGCGGCCATCGTTCCAGCTCAGCCGGGCAAATAAGCCACCTGTTTCGCCCAACGGCTGCTCCAGATTCAGCCCGACGCCGTACTTGACACCCCCGTATTGATCACCGGTCAGAATATACGGCGGATCACCCACCGAGCCAGTCTGTTCCAGCAACCGGGTTGCTACGGTATAGACGGGTGCTTTTGTCACGTTGCGGAAGCCAAGTACCCGCACGATACCCGGCCGACGCAGCAGGGTGTACTGCTTTTCCAGTTCGACCGTCAGCGCACCGGCCCGGCTAATGTTCCAGTCGAGCACGTTACCATTAGCGGTTTTAGGCATCAGATTGGCAGCCGCCCGGATGGCGTAAGTCGGGCGGATGTATTCGACGGCCAGCCCCCACGTATAGCCCCGCGTATTGGCCGGATAATCCCAGGCCCCCAGGCTCATCAGCGACCAGTTGAGAAACTGCGAACGGGGGTCGTGGGCGTAGCGGTTGTTGTCGAACATATCGGCAACGGAGAATTTACCCGCCGTCAGCACAATGCGTGACGCCGGTACCGCGCCTTTCATCTGATTCGTGCCCGATTCAACTTCCTGTTCCTTGCTGTTGCCAATCGGAAAAATCTGCTCCAGATAGATACGGGCGATGTACAGGGCTGGCCGGGCACTACCGATGCGGAACGTTTCACCGTTCGGAAAACCGGCAATACCCACGGCCGGTGCGTACAGGCTTTCGTCGTAGGGCGACTGACTATTGCGGTGCCCGACTCCCCGCCCACCGGCAATCTCCGGGTTGAAATACAGACCAGCTCCGCGCCAGAGCCGACGCCCGATAAAGAGCGTTGTGGTGACCGATAAAGCCGTGTCGGCTTCTGCACTCAGCGTGTTGCGACCATCGTAATTACCTCCGTGAAAACCCGCGTGCCCCTGAACAATGGTAGTAAACTGATAGTGCAGACTCCAGTTTTTGAGCGAATCGAGGTAGTTATTATTGTTGTCCTGCTGCGCCTGCACGGCACCCGTCAGCAGCAGCAAAAAGCCACATAACCCGTTTTTTATCAGACGGTGGCGCTGAGCTGGTAGCCTACCCCCATCGTGGTCTGAATTAGTTTCTGGTCGAAGCCATGATCGATCTTCTTGCGTAAAAAGTTGATGTATACTTCTACTTTGTTTGTTCGTACGTCCTCGCTGGAATCCCATACTTTCTCTAAAATCTGCGTCTTCGTGACGACACGGCCTGCGTTTTCAACCAGGAACGAAAGTAGTTGAAATTCGCGGGCCGTCAATCGAATTCGTTTGCTTGCCCGGTAGGCCACCTTCTCGGCAACGTTGAGTTCGAGGTTGGCCACACTGATGATGGTGGGCGCGTGCATCCCGCCCATTCGCCGACGATTCAGCGCGTGAATCCGTGCCAGCAACTCATTGGATTCGCCGGGCGCGGATGAGCCCGGTGCGGATACGACCGGCGCGAGCGTTTGCATCGTAGGCGTACTGTCCCCGGATTTATCTGTTGTGTCTGTAATGACTGCGTTCACGCCCAGCCGGTCCGCCGGTGCGGTGGATTCGCCCAGCGTGGATTCGCCCAGCGTGGATTCGCCCGGTGAATCCACCGCACCGGCGGACCGGCTGGGCCACTCCATATAATCGTCGGCACCGGCGTAAAGACCACGCGCTTTATCAGCCGACGATGCCATCGTTGACAGCATCAGTACGGGCGTAATATCGCCTTCCTGCCGCAGTCGCCGGACCAGTTCAAAGCCGTTCAGGTCGGGCAGTTCAGCACCCAACAGCAGCATATCGTAGCGCGCATGAAGGGCCGATGCAATACCGGTTCGGCCTGAACTGGCTATGTCAACCCGATATGTAGACCGGTTCAATATACTTTGCAGAAAGGCCCGGTAGGCTGGATCATGTACAATCAATAGAATCTTCATAAGGCCACAGCAAAAATCCGGTTCGTCCGTAGTGTCCGGTCAGCCTTTATAGCGGCTGGTGGCAAAAATGCGGGTGGCACCTTAAATCGGCTTTAAAGGCTGATTAAATTCAGATGAGTAATTTTATAATGGGTATCCTATAAACTCCCTGTAGCAAGGAATCACTTGTTTGTTAACTATCTATCTATCAAATATTTATCTAAATACAATTTATTAATACCCCTTTAATACATGGCCTGTCCCTGTTGATTCTACTCAAAAAAATACCCGGTATCGATAGTCGATCACCGGGTATTTTTTGACTAAGTACGCCTGCACTACTTTCAGGCCCGACCGGGATCGACCCGTATCGACGTATACGAAGCAGCGTGTTTGCAGGTGACTTCGTCCCGAAATCAGTTTTTTTATTAAAAGAGGAAGGTCTGAACGAATATAAGGGGCGTCGGCTGCGGCACCAATTTATGATGACAAACGACGTCCTTTTGTGTACAAACACAGCCGCGACGGAATTAATACTGTTTTTTTCAGTCAGGACGGTATGAATGGCGCAGCGCCCTGCTGATTATTTCAGGCGGACAAACTGGGCCTGTTTGTGAGCGCACTACCTAAAAACCGCACAAACACACCATTCATCGAAATTTCCCGTCTGCTGCGCAAAAAGGTAAGAGTTTTGTCGTCGGAATAAAGGAGATGTACCTTATCCGATACTGTAGGTGTTCTGATTCACCGGCCAGTATATGACCGCCTTCCTCGCTAGCGTCCCCTAGTCCCCTATATAATGAACGATCGTTTACATCCATTACTTCAGCAGCAAATCAGCCGGCATCTACCCACCGACTATTTGAAGCAGCCCGATCTAAACCGGTTCATCGAGGAAGTAAACAAATCCTGCTACTCTCCGCTGGCCACTCCAGCCCTGCCAACACCAACAACGGATACGGAATCGACTTTCCTGTCGATTATCAACCACGAAACGCGCACCCCCCTGAACGGTATTGTCGGCCTGCTTGACCTGTTGCAGCATGAGCCGATGCCCCCCGCCTGGCAGGAGCATTATCAGACACTGCGGGTATCGGTCGACGCCATGCAGCTCGCCGTCAACAATATCCTGGACTACCGTCATATCACCATAGGTCAGCTTAGCCTGCACATGGTGCCACACCGAATCCGCCAGCTGCTCGACTCACTGCTTACCATCAATCAGCACAAGGTGCAGGGCACCGATGTCTCCATTGCCTTGTCGATTGACGACGCCGTTCCGACCGAAGTACACTGCGACCCAATCCGGCTTGGCCAGGTTATCAACAACGTACTCATAAACGCCATCACTTTTGTCCGGAGTGGCCTCATCAGTATTCGGGTGGGGATGCAGCACGGCCCGGCCGACGACGCATCGATTACGATTGCCTTCGATATTCCCAGCGAAGATCCGGATCAGTACGCTATGCTGACCAGCCCGGCCATGCGGGGCGAGTCGGTGCTGCCCCAGCCCTTCAATGGTCTGGGACTGGCCATGCTGGTCAGCCAGCGTCTTCTCCAGCTGTGTGGCAGTTCGATACAGGTCGATCGGCAGGCTGGCTATGGGTTCGTTCTCTCGTTTGCCATACCAGCGCTTACAGGTCAGCGGCCCAGTCTGACGCTGGTTCAGCCCAACGCCGAGACCCTGTCGGGATTGCGGGTGCTGATGGTGGAAGATTACCCGATCAACATACGAATCGCCAGCCGATTTCTGGAACGGTGGCAGGTAGCGGTCGATGTAGCGGAGAATGGTCAGATTGCACTCGACAAGTACGAAATCGGGCGGTATGACCTGATTTTGATGGATATGCAAATGCCGGTAATGGATGGGCTCAATGCCACGCGGGCTATTCGACGACTCGACACCCAGATCCCGATCGTAGCCCTGACGGCTTCGGCTACGCCAACCGACCAGGCCAATGCCTACGCTGCGGGCATGAACTCGTTTTTAACCAAGCCCTTCAACTCTGGCGAATTATTCCAGACGCTGCTGCGCTTCGGTCGCCCGGCTGCATAACGGCAGGCGTTGGCACAAATAGAAAACGGTCGGCCGGTAAGTGATTTACCGGCCGACCGTTTTGGTAAACACCCGGACTGGCTTACAGCATATTCAACCGGTTCATCAGCTCAGGCTTGTTGGCCCGGCTGATGGGAATGACTTTATTCGCGATAACCAAATTGTTTTCCTCAATGTCCACGATTCGGTCGAGGTGGACGATAAACGACCGGTGAACGCGCAAAAACGCACTGCCCAGCTTTTCTTCCAGGTATTTCATCGTCGTATGTACCACGTGCGACTGCGTTTTTGTGTTTATCTTCACGTAATCGCCCACGTTCTCCACGTACATGATGTCGGTGTAGGGCAGGCGGATGTAGCGACCATCGGTTTTGATGTAAATCTCCTGTCGCTCGGGCGACGCACTGGTTTTTTTGGTAGACAGCTCCAACACCTTGCCAACGGCACTTTTGAAGCGCGGCATCGTGACGGGCTTCTGGAGATAGTCCGTTACCTGGTACTGGAACGCGTTGAAGGCATATTCTGTCTTCGTGGTCGTCATAACCACCTGCGGCATCGACGTCAGGTTTTCCAGCAGATCGAAGCCCGACAGACCCGGCATCTCCACGTCGAGCCAGATCAGATCGACGGTTTCGTTGGCCAGAAATTCCAGTGCCTTTTCCGCATTTTCAAACGCATCGACCAGTTCCAGCGATTCATGCTGTTCGCACAGCCGCTGGAGCGATTTACGCGCCATAATTTCGTCGTCGACAATAATACACCGTTGTTTCATTCGCTTAATCTAACTAATTCCTGTCGTACAATCGGGACACTCCGGTCCAGTTCGGCCTGCACACTACTCCACTGGGCCTGAAGTTCCTGCTGATCCGGAGCCTCATTAGCCTGTTTTTCAATACTATGCAATTTCTTCTCCAATATTGTCAATCCAACCATACCCAGCGTCGGTTTAAGCTTATGGGCCAGTTTGCCGAGGGCAGGCCAGTCCTGTTCCAGGATAAGATCCTGAATGTGGGTAAATTCCGGCAGCACTTCAGACAGGAACACGTCGAACATATCGGCTGCGTACGACCGGTCTGAACCATAGATTTCGTCGAGCCGGTGCTGGTCCAGTTCGGTCGCTACCGGTGGCAGTACATCGGCAGGCTCAGCCTTTGCTTTGGTGCGTGTGTGCCGCTGAATAGCTTCCAGCAGGCTGTTGGGTGAGAATGGTTTCGTCACGAAATCGTTCATACCGGCCTGACTGGCTTTGGCTTTCTGATCTGTCATGGCCGAGGCCGTCAGTGCCACGATCGGCGTTTGCTGATTGACGTTCTGCGTACTGCGAATGGTAATCGTAGCTTCGTAGCCGTCCATCACCGGCATCTGAATATCCATCAGAATCAGGTCGAAATGCTGCTGCTGCGCCATCTCCACCGCCCGCTTCCCATCCGATGCTATCACAAAAGAAATGGCCCATTTGTCGAGCAGGCTGCTGATGTACTTCTGGTTCATGATATTATCCTCCGCAACCAGCAGGCGGCAATCGGTCAGGTTAGTGGGTACGGGCTGTATCTGCCGCGAATGGCCAATCGGGTCCACATCCGACCGCTGAAATGGCAGCGTAACCGTGAAGGTTGTTCCCTGTCCTTCGGTACTGTCGACGGCAATCGTTCCGCCCTGCAAATCAACCAGCTGGTGCGTGATAGCCAGCCCCAGCCCAGTTCCTTTCTGCTTGTGTCCGTTGGCATTTACCTGCCTGAATTTCTGGAAAATCAGGTCGATTTTTTCAGCGGCAATGCCGATGCCGGTGTCCTGCACCGAAAACTCGATCCAGGACACGCCTTCCTCTTCCTTCCGCAGCCGGACCCGCACGTCGATATGCCCTTCCTCGGTAAACTTTTCGGCATTCCCGATCAGGTTGAGCAGAATCTGATTGAGCAGCAGTTCGTCGCCGATATAGTTACCCCCAATCTGCGCGTCGATCATCATATCGAGATTGACGGGGCGCTGTTCCAGCTTGATCTGAAACACCCGCTGAATGGTGCGCAACAAGCCGACCAGATCGAACGGCTGTTTGTGAACATCAATCCGCCCGGCTTCGATTTTGGCCATATCGAGCAGGTCAGAGATCAGGCTGTAGAGGAAGTCAGACGACGTTTTGAGAATTTCGAGGTACTCCAGCTGCTGCCGGCTGGGCCGCGTGTCGAACAGCAGGTGCGCCATGCCGATAATGGCGTTGAGTGGCGTGCGAATTTCGTGACTCATGTTGGCCAGAAACTGCTTCTCGGCCTGCCGGGCCTCCTCGGCGACCTCCTGCGCCTGCCCCAGTTCCTGCTCCAGCAGCTTGCGCTGTGTAATATCATAATGCACAGCGATGGTCCCGATGACCTCGCTGTTTTCATTGAGCTGCGGCACTTCGCTCACAATTACCCAGATCCGGTCGTTGCCCCGGCGAATCATTTGCTGCTCGCCGGAGTGCGGCATACTGGTCGGCGGCTCCGACTCATCATTCGCATACGACACGATCAATTCACCGATGGGCCGGCCAATAAGTTCGGCTTCGGTATAGCCGAGCATCGTGCAGAATCGGTCGTAAGCGCGCTGTATGGTCCGGTCACGATTCAGTTCGATCAGTCCGAGGTCCATGTTATTCAGGATACCCCGGTATTTTTCCTCGTTCTTGCGGGTAACCTCGCTCGATCGATACTGCTCGGTCACGTCGCTGTACTTCCAGAGGTGCCCCTCGTAGCGACCTTCCTGCACAATGGGGATAAAGTCGCGCGTCAGCACCCGCCCGTTGGTCCGGTACAGGGTTTGGTCGAGCACCATCTGCTGATTGGTCTGGATCTGCCGGGTACTGTGTTCGAACTGGTCAGGGTTTGGAAAATGGCACTTCATTCGGCTGATAATCAGCGATGAATCCATATTCAGCAGATCGTCGGGCGTCAGTGGAATGCTGAAGAGATCGCAAAACAACTGGTTGACCAGCGTGATACGCCCGTCGCCATCTTCGACCAGTACGCCCTTTTGCAGGTTGATGATCAGACTCGATAGCCGGTTCTGCGTAGCCCGCAACGCTTCGCGCACGTCGCGCTCGCTGGTGATATCACGGGCAACGGCCACCAGTTCGGTACCGGTTTTAACGTCCAGCCGCCGGACGGTCTGCCCAATCCAGACAGTCTGCCCGGCTTTCGTCAGCACCGGAAATTCAACGTATGAACTGTCCTGCCCGTCGGCCAGCATTTGCTGATAAAAATCGATAACGAGCGTGCGAAAGTCGGGGCGGATAAGCCGAATAAAGTGCTGCCCGATAATTTCACTGGGGGTATAACCGAGTTTGGCCTCGATCATGGTGTTCATGAACGTGAAAAACCCCTCGGGCGAAATACGGTAAATAATATCCTGTACTGAATCGATCAGTTCGCGGAACCGGGCATCTTTCTCCTGTAGTTCGGCAATGCCCTGCTCAACCTGTTGAGCCAGGTTTTCATTCAGAAACGTAAGCTGCTGATTAGTGGTGTATAATTCCCACGCTTTCTTTTCCAGTACACGCTCGGCTTCCTGCCGGGCTTTATGCTCCCGGTCAAATCGCCGTTTAAGCAGGTCAAAATTTTCCATTCCTTCTCAAGCAATCAGTCCGTAGTACAAGTCATAGCGGTAGTTAGTTAGATACGACGACAGGTTGCCAGCAACGAACGACCTGTGAATCACCTCTGAATTTACTGGCATATCCAACAAAAATAGAACCTATTTGCAACCTTTACAGCGAATTATAAATATTATATGTATCAACGTCAGTAATAAGTGGGTCAACAGGTAACAAGAAACTTCACGCGTGTATCCACTCGCTGAGTTCTGCCTAACGACTTATTCTCAACAAGAACGTCCGATACCAGCCAGTCGGACCGGTATCGGACGTTGATTTGACCCATTGGCGGCTTACTTTTTCGTTACTCTGATCGAAATTCGGCGATTTCTGGCTCGCCCTTCTTCCGTATCGTTACCGGCAACGGGGTAAGCCTGCCCATACCCCTCGGCCGTAAGCCGGTCTTTGCCAATACCCCTATTTTCCAGTTCGGCCCGCACCGAGTTGGCCCGGTCCTGCGAGAGTTTCAGGTTACTGGCCGCGTTGCCGGTATTGTCGGTGTACCCACCAAGTTTGACGGTTACAGCCGGGTATGCTTTCATAATCTCAGCTACGTTTTTCAACTGCTCCTGCGAACTGGCCTGCAACGTAGCCTTGCCCGTATCGAACGTCAGCCGGTCGAAATCGAACCAGGTGGTTTTGTCGACGGGCTGATCGCTGCGGATAAACGTCAGCAGTTTACGCTCGATACCGTTATCGGGAATGTTCAGTTCGACCCCACTCGTCAGTTTTTCGGGCCGGAACGTGCCTAACCCCGTATTTGGGGTGCTGACGTCCTGATTATCAGCCGCCGTCGATTTGTCGAGCGGTACACTGGTACCGGCGGCTTTTTCGCCCCGGCGCTCGAAACCCGGCTGCTCCGACGACTGGATGGCGATATACGGCGCAATCACCAGCGATACAATCGACATGAGCTTGATGAGAATGTTCATCGACGGGCCGGACGTATCCTTGAAGGGGTCGCCGACGGTATCGCCCGTCACCGATGCTTTGTGCGGCTCTGACTTTTTGTAGAACATTTCGCCATTGATGAGCACGCCCTTCTCGAATGATTTTTTGGCGTTGTCCCAGGCCCCCCCGGCGTTGTTCATAAAAATACCCATCAGTACGCCCGACACCGTAACGCCCGCCAGCAGGCCACCCAATACTTCAGGGCCGAAAATAAAGCCCACGATCACCGGCACCGACAACGCAATGGCCCCCGGCAGCACCATTTCGCGGATGGATGCCTGCGTCGAAATGGCCACGCACTTCTCGTATTCGGGCTTACCGGTACCTTCCATAATGCCCGGAATCTCGCGAAACTGCCGCCGTACTTCCTCCACCATACTCATAGCCGCCCGCCCCACGGCCGCAATCGCCAGCGAGGAAAAAATAAACGGAATCATGGCCCCGACGAATAGTCCCGATAGCACGTCGGCCTTATAGATGTCGATGGCTGAAATGCCCGAAATACCCACGAAAGCGGCAAACAGGGCCAGGGCCGTCAGGGCGGCCGACGCGATAGCAAAGCCTTTGCCGGTAGCAGCCGTGGTGTTGCCCACCGCGTCGAGGATGTCGGTACGGCTGCGCACTTCTTCGGGCAGGTAACTCATCTCGGCAATGCCACCCGCGTTGTCGGCGATGGGGCCAAACGCGTCGATAGCGAGCTGCATGGCGGTAGTCGCCATCATGCCAGCGGCCGAGATCGCCACGCCATACAGACCGGCAAAGTGGTACGAGGTAAAAATACCAGCCGCCAGTACCAGAATCGGCAACACCGTCGATTCCATCCCGACCGATAACCCACCAATGATATTGGTAGCCGCCCCCGTCGCCGACTGCCGGATGATCGACAGTACCGGCCGACGACCCATCGCCGTATAATATTCAGTGATGATCGACATCAGTGCGCCCACCACCAGACCCGTCACGATGGCGTAGAAAACATCCATCCGGGTGAAGCTAACGCCCCGAATTTCCATCGGTACGGCGGGCAGGTACGCATTGACCAGAAAATACGACGCCACCAGCGTCATAGCGACTGACGCCCAGTTACCGAAGTTGAGCGCCCCCTGTACGTTGCCGTTATCATCTTTTACGCGTACAAAGTAGGTCGCGATGATGGAAAAGATCAGCCCCAGCCCCGCAATGACCATCGGCAGCACGATGGGCGCGTGCCCGATGATGTTATCCGCTACGGGAATGCGAATTTCGCGACCCAGTACCATCGTCGCCAGAATCGTCGCGACGTACGAGCCAAACAAATCGGCCCCCATCCCGGCCACGTCGCCCACATTGTCGCCCACGTTATCAGCGATGGTGGCCGGGTTACGTGGATCGTCTTCGGGAATACCGGCTTCGACCTTACCCACCAGATCGGCCCCAACGTCGGCGGCTTTGGTGTAGATACCGCCCCCCACCCGGGCGAAAAGGGCAATCGATTCGGCACCGAGCGAGAAGCCCGCCAGTACCTCAAGCGCCCGTTCCATCGGCAACCCGTTGACATCGCCATCGGCCCCGACGTACAGATTATACAATACGATAAATAAACTGCCCAGGCCCAGCACAGCAATACCGGCCACGCCGATCCCCATGACCGAGCCGCCCGTAAACGATACGTCCAGCGCGCGGGTCAGGCTGGTGCGGGCCGCATGCGCCGTACGGACGTTGGCCTTGGTGGCTATGTTCATACCAATGTAGCCCGCCAGCGCCGACAGAAACGCGCCCAGCAGAAACGACAGGCCAATCACGAAACTGGAGTTGGGCACCAGACTGCCCATGTAGGCCAGCACGATGGCGACGATGATACCGAAATAGGTCAGCACCCGCCACTCCGCTTTGAGGAAGGCAATAGCCCCGTCGGCAATGTATCCGGCGATCTCCTGCATGCGGTCGTCACCGGCAGCCTGCTTCGATACCCACATAAACTTGGTGAACATCACCACCAGGCCCACGAGGCCCAGCACTGGAACCAAATAGATACTGTAATTCATGCGATTAGGTCTAGGAATGAACTGAAAAGGACTAGGCACAAATATAGAATTTGCCATTGCACATCATAGTGAAGCGGCTCGTAAAATTGACTTTTTCGACTATTTATTTCGGTTTTACCTAGAAAAACACCCAGCAGTGGATTTCGGCTCGTCAATCAGCCGCAACGGCTATCTTTGCTGAGTTGCTAACTCCCAAAATTCCCCCTCTGTGCGTCGTATTAGCCACTTGTTTTTAGCCGCATTCGCGCTTTTCGCTGCCCGTTCCTCCTTCGCTCAGGTGCCTTACGGCCCCGTCCGGCAGAAGCCGCCGGGTGAGATTCTGTCAGATCTGAAAAAACTGAACGTGCTGGGTTCGGTACTGTACGTAGCCGCCCACCCCGACGACGAAAACACGCTGCTGCTGGCGTACATGGCCAAAGACCGGCTCGTTAGGACGGCCTATCTGTCGCTGACACGGGGCGACGGGGGGCAGAACCTGATCGGCCCGGAACAGGGCGAAAACATCGGCATTATCCGTACGCAGGAATTACTCGCGGCCCGGCGCGTCGACGGCCCCGATCAGTACTTCAGCCGGGCCTACGACTTCGGCTTTTCCAAATCGACCAGCGAAGCCGTGCGGACGTGGGGGCAGGACAAAGTGCTGGCCGACGTGGTCTGGATGATCCGGCAGCGACAACCCGACGTCATTATCACCCGCTTTCCACCCGATCCCCGCGCGGGTCACGGTCACCACAGCGCGTCGGGCTTTCTGGCCGAAGAAGCGTTCAAGCAGGCGGGCGACCCGACCAAATTTCCCGAACAACTGGCCTACGTAAAACCGTGGCAGGCGAAGCGCATTCTATGGAACGTATTCATTCCCAACGCGTTTCAAAGCACCAAACGCCCCGATGAAGCCGGCAATCTGATCGGGATCGAAACGGGGCTGTACAACCCGCTGCTGGGCCGGTCGTACGGTGAAATTGCCGCCGAGAGCCGAAGTCAGCACAAAAGTCAGGGCTTTGGCGTACCGGCCAGCCGCAGCGCCCGCATCGACTACCTGCTGCTGAAAGGGGGAGACCCCGTGCAGAACGACCCCTTCGACGGTGTTGATTTAACCTGGAAGCGGGTGCCCAACGGCGGGGCCGCGCAAACGCTGGTCAATCAGGTGATTGGTAGTTATCAGCCCGCACAACCAGCCGCTTCCGTTCCGGCCCTGGTGAAACTGTACCAGGCCATTAGCAAGCTCGACACCACCAACCTGTACGTGCGCAGCAAACGGCAGGACGTGCAGAACCTGATTCAGCAGTGTCTGGGCCTGTGGCTCGAAACCAACCCCACGACTTACGCGGCTACGCCCGGCGAAACGGTAACGCTGAACACCAACGTCATCAGTCGGGCCGATGTACCCGTGACGCTGGTCGGGGTGCGCTACTCCGTCAACAAGGATAGTACGCTGAATCTGGCACTGAAACCCAACGATCAGCTTACCCTGTCGACACGGGTCACGATTCCGAAAAACGCCCCGATTTCGCAACCGTACTGGCTCGTCAAACCCATCGAAAAAGGAGTATTTCAGGTCGATAATCAGCAGTTGATCGGCCTGCCCGAAAATCCGCCCGCCCTGACAACCAGCTTCATCATCGACATTGCCGGCCAGCGATTTGTGTACACCCGCCCGGTCGTCTACAAATCCGCCGACCCGGTCGATGGCGAAGTGTACCGGCCCTTCATTATTCAGCCGGCCGTCATGGCCAACCTCACCGAGCGCGTATTCACCTTCGCCAACAATAGCCCCAAAACGGCCGAAGTCGTGCTGATTGCGGGGCGGGCCAACGTATCGGGGACACTCAAACTGACAGCGCCGGCGGGCTGGCGCATTGAACCGGCTTCATTGCCGTTCGATATCAAAACCAAAGGCGATGAGCAACGCCTGTCGTTCCAGCTGACGCCCCTCGCCGATGCGCAGAACGGGCAGCTTCAGGCGCAGATGACCACCGGCGACGGCACGTTTACCAGCGGCCTGCGGGTGATCGCCTACAAACATATCCCGACGCAGACGCTGTTTCCGCCCGCCGAAGCCAAACTGGTGAAACTGAACGTGGCGGTAACGGCTAAAAACATCGGTTACATTGTCGGTGCGGGCGACGAAGTACCGGCGGCTTTGCAGCAGATGGGTTGCCGCGTGACGCTGCTCGGGGCCACCGACCTCAGCCGCGATCTGTCTGCTTACGATGCCATCATAACGGGTGTCCGCGCTTACAACACCGACGACTGGCTGGCCCGCTACCAGCCGAACCTGATGAACTACGTGAAGAACGGCGGGACGATGATTGTGCAATACGTAACGCCCCCCAGCGGCTTCCTGCGCAGCGAACCGCCCCTGCCACAGCTGGGCCCCTACCCGTTCAGTATCAGCCGCGAACGGGTCACGGAAGAGGATGCCAGCATGACGTTCATCGACCCGAACCACCCGCTGCTGAACAAGCCCAACAAAATCACGGATGCCGACTTTACCGGCTGGATTCAGGAGCGCGGTATCTACTTCGCGCAGGACTGGGACAAAGCCTACCAGCCCATTTTCTCGGCTCACGACACGGGCGAAGCCGCCAAAGAAGGGAGTCTGCTCTATGCCACCTACGGCAAAGGCCATTTTATGTACACAGGGCTGGTCTTCTTCCGCGAACTGCCCGCCGGGGTGCCGGGTGCATACCGCCTGTTCGCCAACATGATCTCGGCGGGGAAATAGTTTTTTCAACACGAAGGCACGGAATACACGGCGCAAAAGAACGTCTGTGTGCTCCGTGTCTCTGTGTTGAAAACCTTATTTTTATGTAGCTTCACAACAGACAATTCGCCGGTAGCACAATCGGTCTATTCTGTAATCCTGTCAGCTGGTAATGGTAACTGCCGAGAAGACATATACGCTCAACGACTATCTGCTCCGGGAATCCCGGTCACGGAACAAGCATGAATTTTACAACGGCAAAATCATTCGTATGGCCGGTGCCAAAGCCCGATATAACCAGATCGCGGCCAATCTGATCGGTTCGCTTAAATACGCATTACGACCATTAGCCCGTAGGTTCATCGTATACAACAGCGACCAGAAAATTTACATCGAATCGGAGAACGTTGGTGTTTATCCTGATGCGCTGGTCATCTGTGATGAGCCACAATTCTGGCAGGGACGGGAAGATCTGATCGTTAATCCACTGCTGGTTATCGAAGTACTATCGCGCAGTACCGCTTCATTCGATCGCTCCGGTAAGTTTCTGCTTTACGAACAGATCCCTTCGTTTCAGGAGTATGTCCTGGTCGAGCAAAATTACGCGCGTGTCGAATCGTGGTTTCGCACGACGGAACATAGCTGGGATAAAACGGTACAGACCGATCTCAACAGTACAATCCAGCTGCGGTCGGCAGGCGTGTCGTTACCATTAGCAGAAATCTACGAGCACGTCCGTTTCGCGACTTCGCCCTAGTTCATTAACTGGCGCAGTTGCAGATGTTGCAGCAGCATGATCGTTTTGCCATCCATAATCTCGCCCGTCCTGACCAGTTGCATTGCCTGTGCCAGCGGCATCTCCAGCAGATCGATTTCTTCGTCATCGACACCACCGCCCAGCGTTCGCTCGGTATCGGCGGAGTATTCGGCCAGGTAGAAAAACAGCTTTTCGGTGACCGATCCCGGACTCATATAGGCTTCCATGATTTTCTCAACCGACTTGATCCGAAAGCCGGTTTCTTCTTCCGTTTCGCGCCGGATTGCATCGTCGGGGTGCTCGTTGTCGAGCAGGCCCGCACAGGCTTCAATGAGCATCCCCGAGGGATTCCCGTTGACGTACGTCGGCAGGCGAAATTGCCGGGTCAGGATCACGGTATTAGTTTGCGGGTTGTGCAGCAGGATTGTTGCGCCATTGCCCCGGTCGTAGGCTTCGCGCTGCTGCGTCGTCCACCGGCCATCCCGCCCCAGGTAGTCATACGTGTACCGGCGCAGCACGTACCAGTTGTCGGAGAGCAGTTTGTTTTCCGTAATGGTTACCCGACCACTGCCAATTATGTTCATTTCTGTTATTATTTGTTTATTTTTGAACAAATCAACAGCATTCGTATGAATTTCCAACAGCGCAAGCAACTTATTTTGCAAACGGTCGAGGAGAAGGGGGCGGTAGATGTACCAGAACTGGCTGAACTGCTGCAGACGTCGACCATGACCGTCCGGCGCGACCTGGGGCAACTGGCGGATGCGGGCCTGCTCTATCGTACGCACGGCGGTGCGATGCGCCTGCGCGACACGATAACGGTACCGTTTGCCAGTAAGTCAGCGGTAAACGTAGCGCACAAGGAAGCCATTGCTCAACGCGCTGCGCAGGACATTCAGGAAGGTGAAGTCATTTTTATGGACTGCGGCAGCACGGTGGCGCACCTGTGCCCGTTTATTCGCCACAAACGCATTACGGTGATCACCAACTCATTACCCGTTATCAGCGAACTGCTCAACGCGTCGGTAACGCTCAATCTGATTGGTGGTGAAGTCGATAAGGATCGGCAGGCTGTTCACGGGAGTATGGCCGGTGAACATATCGCCCGCTACCACGCTGACCGGGCGTTCATCGGCGTCGACGGCATCTCGCTGGCCAATGGTCTGAGTGCCAACGGCGAACAGGAAGCGCACCTGACGACGGCCATCGCCCGGCAGGCCAGCCGGGTCTATCTGCTCTGCGACTCATCGAAGCTGGAGACAGACAAATACCTGTTCTTCGCCCCGCTGAGTTTAGTTGACATGCTAATCACAGATGCGCAGGTGAACGCTGAACTGGCAGATACCTACCGGCAGGCGGGGGTAAATCTGATTTATTGACGGGAACGCAGTCGAAGCACTTTTGTCATCCCGACGCAGGAGGGATCTTCGCCAGGAGCAAGGAAAACCGCCTATTATCGAAGATCCCCGCCCCGGCGGCCCGGTCGCAGGCTCGGGATGACAAAAATACCCTATTGATAGAAGAGAACTTTACTAGGTTTCCAACACGGAGGCACAGCGATCACAAAGAATAAAAACTCTGTGTGCTCTGTGCCTCCGTGTTGAAAAATCGTTGCATTGAAAACTCACTTCGCGTCGCCCGAAACGGGTATCCATCGGGTTGTTAGGTCCGGCGTTTTCATCGTAGCCGCATCGAGCGGAAACATCGGGCGCTGAATGCGTTTGTAGCCCAGCCGGGTCAAGTCCTGATCGACACCGCCGGGCGTCAGGGCCATCATCCAGCCTTTTTGCATAGCGTAGAGTTCGGGTTCCAGATAACCGATTTTCACGACCACGATACCGGCCTCACGGGGCTTCAGACCGAGCCGGGTGAAGTCGGCTTCTTTATGGTACGGCTTCCGCTTTTTGGTCACGATCACGTGGGCATTGCCAACCTTCACCACCGCTTCAACCTCGGCGTCTTTATCGCCCTGTACAATCGACTCCACTGTGCCCTTGAGCCGAACGGGGGGCGCGTACCGATTGTCGACCATAGCCCCCGCCGTACCGTCGACGGTGCCGCCAACCCCAGCGGCAATGGCTTTTTTGATGAACAGCGAATCAGGAATCGACGCGTAAATCAACGAAGGACCGTCGGCTTTCTGAAACTCCGGCCGGGCCAGTAGCTGCGTAATCGTCCAGGTCACGTCGCCGGCACCACCGGCCGTCGGATTGTCGCCCATATCGCTGATGAAATACGGATGCGTCGGGCTGTTGAGCGCCTTCGCCAGGCAGTCGT
>Ga0160428_1000356_pt1 | contig 53517 bp, 43 predicted proteins | sample SolpanmetagenomM_FD_108198 | JGI IMG/M metagenome (GOLD analysis project Ga0160428, IMG submission 108198) | Solar panel surface microbial communities from Lawrence Berkeley National Laboratory, California, USA - M | ecosystem: Engineered > Built environment > Solar panel > Unclassified ... | reverse complement strand
TCGTCGAGGTCCCGAAGGACGCGGTCGGCGGCGCGGACATGAACTACTCCGTCGCCTCCGGCAGCGTGGGCAAGGTGACCTCTTCGGCGACGGGCAACGACACTTCGGGCACCCCTTACTCGACGTACTGAGCCTTTTCCAATCGTCCCTTCACGCCTAAGACGTGAAGGGACGGAGCTTCAGGTTGCGGAACGACACGACGCCATGGTCGCCTTGAAGGGCGATCGTACCTTTGTCCAGGGCGGCGAAGCTCGGCATTGCGCCGAACTTGCTTTTCGCGACCCGAGCCTTGAAGTCGTCGCTCCCCAGGGTGAAAAGGACGTAGGGCACACCGTTCAGCTCGGTCTCGCAGCCTTTCGGAGTGATGAGGATGCGCAGATGATTCCACTGCCCTTCGGGCTTCGCGGCGAACGTGGCGGCGGGATAGAGCGCGTAGAGCCAGCCCGACTTCTGGCTCTCGGGACCGTCGGGTCGGTCGTGGAGCTGGATCTCGGGGCCGCTCTGCCAAGCCGTGTCGCCTTCGTCCGCGACGTGGAACATGACTCCACTGTTGCCGTTCTCGGAAAGCCGGTAGTCCAGGGTCATCTCGAACCAGTCGTACTTCCCGTCGGTGACGATATCGCCTGCGGTGTGGGGATCGGCGCAGGTGAGGGTTCCGTCGGTTACGGTCCAGCCCGGACGAACGCCCTCGGCACGGAAGTTGTGCCATCCCTTCGTCGTCTTGCCGTCGAAGAGGAGGCGCCAGCCCGCCGTCCGCTCATCGGCGGTCAGGACGTTAGGCTTCTGGAGAACGATCATGGCGATGGCGGCGATCACGGTCCTATTGTTGCGCACCATCGTCGCGCTCGTACCGTACGCTCTTCTTGTGAAGACGATCAAACTCGGCACCTCCGAACTCGAGGTCTCCGAGATTTCTCTCGGATGTATGCGCATCGGGGGCATGGAGCCCGCCGCCGTCGATGAGCTTCTCTCGACGTCGATCGACCAGGGCATCGACTTCTACGACCACGCCGACATCTACGGGAGCGGCAAGTGCGAGGAGGTCTTCGCCGCGTCGATCACCCGCCTCGGAATCGCGCGCGAGAGGCTTTTCCTCCAGAGCAAGTGCGGTATCCGCAAGGGCTTCTTCGACTTCTCGAAGGAACATATCCTCACCTCCGTGGACGCCATCCTCCAGCGGCTCTCGACCGACTACCTCGACGTCCTCCTTCTCCACCGGCCCGACACGCTGATCGAGCCAGAGGAGGTCGCCGAGGCGTTCGGCCAGCTCCAGGATCAGGGCAAGGTGCGTCATTTTGGGGTGAGCAACTTCAATCCCGGTCAGATCGAGCTTTTGCAGGCCTCTCTGCCGATGAAGCTCCAGGCGAATCAACTTCAATTCGGCATCATGCACACGGGGATGATCGACCAAGGGATCACCGTCAACATGAAGCACGAGAACTCCGTCGTCCGCGACGGGGGCATCCTCGATTACTGCCGCCTGAAGAAGATCACGATCCAGCCCTGGTCGCCGTTCCAATTCGGCTTCTTCGAGGGCGTCTTCGTCGACAATCCCAAGTTCCCCGAGTTGAACAAGGTTCTGGACGACCTTAGCGCGGAGTACGGGGTGACCAAGACCGGCTTGGCGATCGCCTGGATCCAGCGACACCCGGCCAAGATGCAGTCGATCCTGGGCACGACCAATCCCGGTCGGGTCAAAGAGGTCGCGAAGGCTTGTGAGATCGAGCTGTCCCGACCTCATTGGTACGAGATCTACCGCGCGGCGGGCAACATCCTGCCTTAGGGAACGAGGGCGGTCGACCGAAAAGGGCTCGATTCGCCTCGGCTTCCCGAAACAGAGCGTCTCTGAAGGCTTTTATCGAACGGAGTTCGATAAAGCCTCTACAACCATTCGGAAATTCCGAGAACAAGCCGCTTCTTGGCCCAATCCTGTCGATGTGGCCGACAAAGGGGGGAAATCGAGCCGAAACTAACGTCGTTTACCGGTATAAACCAGTTGGCGACAGGGCTGGGATCTACCGTGTGATTGGAGTAGTCTCGCCTGAGATGATTTTTTCTGCCACTGACTCGTCGAGCGACGTCCATCTGTCCAATCGCGAAACCCAGGTGCTTCAGGGGTTAGCGCGCGGCCTCTACGACAAGGAACTGGCCGCCGAACTCGGGGTTTCGCTCGGAACGGTGCGGGTCTACCGAAAACGGATCGGAGACAAACTGCGGGTTCGAGGACTCGTTCCATGGCTGCTCATCGCCTGGAAGTTGGGCCTGATCGATATCGAGCCCATCGCCCAACAGGCGATGGAGCGGTATGCCGCCGCTCGACAGAAGCCGATGGCAAACGAGAGTCAGACCGGGCCCGCGACCGAATAATCGCGCCTGACATCCGACTCAACCTTTAAGAGGCATCAGAACTCCCTCGCCCTTTCAAAAGGGCGAGGGGATTTTCCTTTTTTATCGGCCTTCAGATCGACGGAGTTACGGAGCACTCGACGCCCCATCGCTTGAGCATTCCGCCTTGAGGCGTTCCCGTACCGCCACCGCTCGGTTGCGAAGGAGGGTAATAGACGCCGTTGAAGCTGTAGCAGAGACACATCGCGCTGGGATCTCCGTCCCTTGCTTCAGGCTCCGTCTTCTCGCCCTCGATGCTGGCGTAGAAGCCTTGAAGATCGACTGCGGGCAAGACCACCATTCGGGTTCCCTTCTCGCCCTGATCGTCTTTTACCAGGAGAGTCTCCTGGTCCAGTCCGTTGTACATCTCAGCTTCCCCTTCGGGATCGAACACGGAGGCGAACAGGAACGAACAGGTTCGGCTCGCCCTCTCCTCCGGCGTTTCGTCCCGGTCGAGAATCTCAAAGTGGGCGTAGAAGCGGGAGATCGCCAAGACTACGTCGACGATCAGCGTCTTTTTACGCGAAACGTCCTCACCGTAGCGTGACACGAGATCCCAGAACGGATCGAAAGGCTTGGTTCCCGCCCTGAGCAGCTCTTCATCCGAGAGCGTTCGGGCTTCCACAACGGAGAGTCCAAGCGTCTTGGCGACCGATTCGGCCACCTTATCCGTTGCGAGCAGACTGCGGATCGCGCCCGCCCGAGATGCGACGACGGTGAGTTGGTTGGTGCCGCCGATGCCTTGGATGACCACCCAGCCATCGATATCCTCACGGTCCGACGATTCGAGGGATAGTCCGAAGTCCGCCGTAAGAACCGGATCCGGGGCGCGTTCTCGCGTCACCGCGTCTATCCATCCGGGAAGGAAGGCAAGGCTAGAAACCCACTCGACGGGCGCCTGGAACAATTTGTGCACCTCCTCGATCGAAGCGCGGACGACCCATAAGAGGTCGTCTGCGGCGATGTTGGAAGCAAGCAGGATCTGAGCCTGCGTAGGATCGACGGCGATCGGGCCGCCGGGGGGAAGAGGGGTGTCGTTTGCCATCGTGGTTTCGTCTTTCCAAAGCGGGAAGAGTCAACCAACAGAGAGCCGTCGTGCGATCTCAAGCTTTCACGAAGGCGCGGGGGCGGAACGCAGATCGCGAAGAATCGCAAGAATCGCTGAGGACTCCGAGACCCAGGCCTCCCCAGGCGGGGTGAGACGGTCGTCGCTTTTCTCGGGATGACGCGCGGCGAGGTCTTCGACCGCCTTCTCCGCCGTTTTCACATGGCGCGTTCCGAGTTCCCGATGGATCGCGAAGGACACTTCTAAGCAGCGACGCGCGAGTCCGATGCCACCTGAGGCCTCAAGGGCAACGGCAAGTTCGGTCAGCGTGGCGGCGGCCGAGCTCGCTTGGCCGTTCTCGACGCACGTCTCCAGGCAGTCGGCTAGAAGCTCGAGCGCTTCCCCGTACCGCTTATCGGCGGTAAAAGCACGGGCGGCGGTGAACCGGACGTGAGGAGCGACGCCGATGGCGTTCTCCGCCCTTCGCAGGATTTCGAGAGCTCGTACGCCGTGCTCGATCGCGGTCGCGACATCGCCCTTATCCAAACGATCCTCCGCGAGGAGACCCCAGAATCCCGCTTCGAGATCGGGACGCCCCGATGACACGACCGCCCGTTCGACCTTGTCCAGCATCGCGAGCAGGCCCGCCTGGTCACCGAACTGTCGAAGGCTGTCCGCGATGTCGAGCAGGGCGTCGGCCTCTGCGACAGGATTCCCGAGGCTACGGTTCAGTTCGACGCGCTCCCACCAGAGTTCCCGCGCCCGAGCGGGGTCGCCCAGGCGCGCGAACCAAACGCCTTCGTAGCTGAGAAGGATGGACCGGAGCTTCGGCTTATCAAGCGCCTCCGAGGCCTGGTAGCCCAGAGCGAGGAGCTCACTGAACTCCTCGGCGGCTCTCATCTCCATCATGGGGAAGATCAAGGCGCGAACCATCTCTTCCGCTTCTTCCCAGAGACCCGCCGAACCCGCCAGACGCCAAGCGGCCCGCAGGTCTGAGGTCTGGCTCCGCAGCCTCGCCTCCGCATCGGTCCAGCGTCCTTCCGCCGCGAGCCTTTCGATGGATCGAGCGGTTTGGGCAAGACGGGAGACGAAAAGCTCCGCGCGCGCCGGCAAGCCGAGGGTTCCGGCGAAGTCGGGCTCCAGGCCTAGTTGGTCGCGGACGCGCGCTCGAACGACGAGGTACCGGGTCTGTGCGCTCGGCGAGGCCAGCATGGCCTGGGCGCAGGCGAGTCGCGTCGCTTGGTCGGCTACACCGAGCGCGAGCGCGAGAAGCGCCGCATCGTCGACGGAAGGGGGATCCAAGGGGCCAAAGAGATCCCAAATCGCGTCGACCGTCTGGGAAGAGAGAGGGGCTTCAGAGGTCATGACATCTCCTTGAGGAGAAATTCCGCGAGTTGGCGGGCGAGTCGCCCGCCGCTTAACCAGTTGTTGATCTGATCCGGGGTCAGGGGAAAGGGAGCGACCTCGGCGGGCGGCTTCGCCAGCTCAACGACGATGGGCTGGGAAAGCTCACGAAGGGCGTACTCGAACGCCATTCGTTTCCAGAGGCCCGCCTTCGCGAGCGGCGTCGGATCGCCGCTCGCTTCGAGTCCTTGACGCATGGTGAGGGCGATACGAGCGTAGGGAATGGCTTCCCGGGCCTTCGCGAGGATCGCCTCGACCTCATGGCGAGCAAGGGAGCGACCCGAAACCTGAACGATCTCATCCTCGCTCATCCCGTTGCGTAGCCGCCAGCAGACCACTCTCGCCTCAAGATTCGTCCAGCCAGCCAAGGAGATCGCTTCGGCTCCGCCCCCCATGAGCCGGTCGAGTTCGCGAGGCGTGAGCGGCGCTTCGGGGCGGAGGACGTGCCCCGCAAGATCGTCGCCGGGCCAGCAGAGAGCGGAGTAGAGGGCACGGGCGACCACGGCGGGGTCGCGGAGCCACCGCTGGACGCGCTCCGTCGAAACCCCGAAGGTCGCCGCCGCCTCCTCGATCTCAATCCTGTGGCGTAGCACAAGTTGGATCGCTGCGGCGCCTAGCTCAGCCTCCTCGGTGGCATTGCCCAGCCAGAGCGCGTCCGCCGCCCGGGAGAGACTTCGCCGATCTTCGGCCACGGCGAACGCCACGTCCAAGCTCGGCATGTCCTGAGGAGGGATTCCCCACTCTTGGACCAAGGTCGCGTCGGTCGTCTCTTTCTTCCAGCGGCGCGCGTGGGCGCGCGCGACGGCGAGCCGCACGAGCGCGTACCACGCGCCGCCCGTGCGCGCGGTGAGGGACCGGCGGGCCTTCCAAAGGTCGGCGAGGGCGGTCTGGACCGCGTCCTGCGCGTCTTGAGCGTTCGCCCCCTGTCGCATGAGCCGTCGCAGGGCAGCAGGACGAACCAGATCCGTGAGCCGCCCGAAGGCCTCTTGAGCCGTTGCCTCTTCCTCGCCTACGACAAGGGCCAGTTCCTGGGCGAACCGGTCTCCGGCGGCGGCTTTCACGGATTGATGGTACGGCGCCCGTATGCGACGCGCAAACGGTCTCGCACCGATATATGAAATACAGCTAGTGAATTCGCACCTCCTCTATCGCTACATCCACTATACAGCCTTTTCGAATAAAAAATTCATGTCTCATATATTTACACTTCTTGAAGGTTACGACGAGGCTTGTTCTGGCATGGTCTCGACTCTTGGAGAGGCTCCATCGCTGAGGAAGAGGGCCGCCACTCCTTCATGGACCACCAGGTCAAGACGCTCTCCTAGCGCCTCGTTCGATAGCGAGACCAAACCCAGCGGCTCAAGGACCGCGTCGTGGAGAGGCCAGAGAACGCCCGTGAGGCTCACCCGGCATCGCCCGAGCGGAATCAAGGAGACACGTCCGGAACACCGCCACGTCTCCGAGGTGTTGGCCTTTCGAACGAAGCAGGCACCGGCCCGCAAGGCAAGCCGACAACTCAGGGAAGATCGGGCACAGGAGTACAGCGTCCCGAGAACGTGATCCAGCCGGTCGCCCTCAACCCCGATCAGGGTAACCGCCGCCGCCCCTTCGCGCTCAAAGTAGGCAAGGAGCTTGTCCGCGTCGCTCGTGTCCTGGTCTTCGTCGCGCACGAGTCCCGAGGGGTCGCGGATCGAGTCGAGGTCTCCCACGATGGCGTCGGGTTCTCGCCCGGCGGCACGACAAAGATCCGCGCCACCGTCGGCCGCCACCACGCGATCCGCCCAGGCGAGCCAAGCCGACAGGGCTCCGGGAGCGAGGTCGCGTCCCGCGAGGACGCCCAGAACCCTTGGCGTCGGTTGGTCAGCCCGTTCGTTTTCAGGCGCAGGCCCAGCGCGTCCAAACGAAGGAAGACCAGGATTCGGTGGCACGGTGCAAGCGTACCGAAAGCATCATTTTCCCCATGTTTTCCGAACCTGTTCGAACCTAGTTGGGGATAAAGAGCCCTCTTCCAAGCCTCGGCGACCGTGCTATCCTCGTAGGTCCCAATGGCCTCCCGTACCCAGCTCACTTTCGAAGACGAAGACCCCATGCTCGCCTTGGAGAGAAGTTGGGAAACCGTTCTCCGAAGGCTCGACGCCGAGGTGCAGCCGCACTGGATGGAGCGCTTCATCCGCCCCCTCAAGCCCATCGCCTGGGATGGCCGGGTCGTCTCCGTCGAAGTGCCGGGCCGCTTCGTCCACGACTGGGTTCGCGAGCGCTACCTGGGCACGATCCAAGGCATGCTCTCGGACGAGCTCGGCGCGAAGGTGGAAGTCGAGTTGCGTGCCGAGTCCCGCGAGCGCCGCGCGGCACCCCAGCCGATCGCCGACGCCATCCTCCCGTCCGGTCCCGACAACGCCTTCAAGCCTAGCGACCGCTTCACCTTCGACACCTACGTCCAAGGCCAGAGCAACCGTCTCGCCTTCGCGGGGGCCAAGGCGGTCGCACAGGATCCCGGCGGCAAGTTCAACCCGCTGTTCATCTACGGTCCTAGCGGTCTTGGCAAGACCCATCTCCTCCATGCGATCGCCCACGAGATCCAGGCTCAGCACCCGCGCCTCTCGCTCGTGTACGTAAGCGCTCAGCAGTTCGCCGAGGAGTTCGTCCACGCCCTCCAGAACAACCGCATCGACCAGTTCCGCCGGGCTCAACGCGCGGTCGGGGTGTGGCTTGTAGACGACGTTCAGTTTCTAGCGGGCAAGGACAAGACGAGCGAGGAGCTGTTCCACACCTTCAACCATCTCCAGGGGCTGGGCAAGCAGATCGTTCTCACCTCCGACAAGCCGCCGCGCGACCTTTACCTGATGGACGAGCGGCTCCGGAGCCGCTTCGAGGCGGGCCTCGTCGCCGACGTGCAGATGCCGGACACCGAAACCCGTTGCGCGATCGTCCAGAGCAAGGCCCTCCAAGAGGACCAGGCGCTTCCCCACGAGGTGGCGATGGTGCTCGCCGAGCGGGTCCCCGGCAACATCCGCACCCTAGAGGGCGCCCTGACCAAACTCTTGGTGCTCGCCAGTATCGAGAGCGGACCGCCAACCGTAGACGTCGCGCGGCGCATGGTGGACCAGTACTACCGCGTCGGTACGATGGCCAAGCCGGGCTTCGACCAGATCGTCGGAGCGGTAGGCAACCACTTCAAGATCTCGACCGACGAGATCAAAGGCACCTCCCGCAAAGCTCCGATCGTCCATGCTCGCCACGTCTCGGTGTACATCACCCGCGAGATCACGGGCGACTCGTGGAAACACATCGGCGGCCTCTTCGGCGACCGGGACCACACCTCGATGATGCACGGCTATCAGAAGGTGAGCGAGATGATGAAGGATAATCCCGACCTCTTGGCGACGGTGAAGATGCTCATCAAGGGTCTCAATCCCGAAGGATAACCAGAGCGCCGCATCCCTCACGCCACCGCGCGGAAGCGGGAGACACAGGCACGGCCCTATGGCTATCCCTCGTTAAGCTCCATCAGAGACCGTAGCAGGGCGCAGCCCGCAGGGTTATGCCTTAATCCCGCGGGCTGGGAGCCAAGGCCACCCTGCGGGCGCAGCGTCGTCACGATCCACGATTCCGTGCGCACGAGCAACGGATGTTCCACGTACGTTCGCGTGTCGATGCGGTTGATCAGGACCTCATAGTCGCCCAACCTTTCCCGTAGCCAAGCGGGGTCGAGCGCACGGTCGGGCGAGACGGGCAAGAGCCGCTCCCAACGCTCCAGCGAAGCGTCCTTGAACTCCTGCGCGCACTCGCGCCAAAAGGGCATCGGAATCGTTCCTTCCTCGTCGAGGACCAAGACCCCGCGCTCACCGGAAAGCTGACGGACCGCGACCGTCCGCTCCCCACCGGGAAGCTCGGCCAACTCAGGCATGAGGCCTGCCGGATCATGGACACCCCACCCGGCGCAAGCGCCCCAGTCAGGGCGCGGGACGACCCAGAGCGGCCAAGCGTTGGTGCCCCCGCCCATACGCGCCTCCAGTCGGTACTCCCCCGTCGGAGCGTTTTCCCAGACGACCTGAGCCGCCTCGTTCTGCCGCCCGAACTCGCTCGGCCCCGTTCCGCGTGCCACCGTCGTTCCATGCGCATCGACGATCCGCCAGACGAGTTCGCCCTCTTCGAACACCGGCGCGCCTTCGTCGCCGTCCGAGCCGAGGCGCAGGAACACGCCGCCTTCGAAGTAAGCGAAAGGATCGAGCCAGCCAGGGCGGTTGCCGCCGTGGGTCCAGGTTGGGCAACGGCTTGGGATCGGGAACAGGACCCCGCCGCCGTTCCAGGGGAGACATTCTTCGGGTGTGAAACGGGGCTTGTCCCAGTCGTCGAAGAAACCCGACGAGGAGATCGGCGTGTCGCGCCAGCCTGTGATCACGTAACCGTCGAACTCCGATCTTGCCCGGACCGCCTCCACGGCGGTCTTCCGCACGAACAGGGCTTTGCGACGCGACGAAGCCATCAGCGCCTTGTGGCGGCTCTTCGTCGGCTCCAACGCAAAGCGAGAGGTATCGAGAACGCGCGGCAGGTCGTACTGCCAACGGACGCCCGGCGCGTTCAGTTCGGGCAGGGCGCTCGTCCAGAAGGGTAGCTCGTCCCCCAGACGCGCAAGGTCGCGGTGAACGTCGTGGTCGTTGAACTCACCGAGCAACGGATATCGCCGACCATCGCGGAGCGAATCCAGTACGGGGGGGTAGAAGGGCAGGTCGCAGTAAGGATGGAAGACGTCGAACGCGCCGTACTCACGCAGGTCGCCGCCGTACGCCTCTGCACCGCCTGAGCTGTCCGCCACGTCGGCGCTCCCCGTCAGGGCCCGCACCATCGCCACCATGTCGCGCCGGAAGGCGTGAGGTACCGCCGAGGACAGTTCGCACCCGATCGTCCAAGCGACGATCGACGGATGTCGGCGGTATTGGAGCGCGATCCGCTCGATCTCGTCCGCCATCTCCTCCAGCCTCTCGGGATTAGGGTTCCAGAGCGGCAACTCGAGCCAGCCGAGCATGCCCTCCTCGGTCAGAATATCGAAGTAGCGGTGCGGGGGAACCCAGAGGCAGAACTTAACGAGGTTGAAGCCAAGGTCCTTCGCCGCCCGAACCTCCTTGCGGACGGTGTGCTCGTCCGGATTGGGATGGCCGATCTCGGGATACCAGCCCCAGTGGAGAAGGCCACGTAGATAAGGACGCTTGGACCGCGAGGCAGCAGGGGCGTCGAGACGTGGCACGCTCTCCAGAAGCTCCACTTCGCGGTAGATCCCGCCGAACGTCTGGTGGACGAACGGCAGAAAGCCGCTCAGAGTGTCCCCAACGGAATAGGTATGTCCACCGTTCTTGGTCACCCGAACTTCCAGGTCCACCCGGCCTCCGGGCACCGTGACGTCGAAGGCGTCCCAAATACCCCTGTGGCGCCCGACGAGAACGCCGTTGGCGAACACCTCCGCCGCGTAGGCGACGCCGTGAAACCGGACGGTGGCTCCACCCCGCGGCACGTCCACATCGGTCCGGTAGACCGCCGGCCCCTCCCACTCGACCGAGACCTCCTGCGCCCACGCGTGCGGCACCACGGCCGGGTGGGGTCCATCGCCGTAGTCGACCGTCCAGCGGGTCAGCCTCATGCCGACTATTGTGTCCGTTGCGAGCCCTTTCCCGTCGCCTGGGGATAGAAGGCTTACGGCTCTCCTCACGATGGACGGGTCTGAAGCCACTTTCAGCCACAGAGAACCAGGGCGCAGAGGCATCCCTGTTCAGATAGACCCAGGAAAGTCCCGGTGGCACGGGTCGTCGGTGACGGTAGGCTGCCGGAGATCGGCCCCCAGAACATAGGGATCGATGTCTGAACCGACGTTTCTCCGGGTCTTCGTGGCTCTATGGTCTGAAAGTGGCCCTGATGTAGAGCGAGCCCGCCAAGGCCCGCGTCCCACCCATCGCTCTGCCATAGGGGCGAACACGCTACGCTTTTCGACCTTCTCCGACCGGCGTTCCGACGCACTAACGAGATAAACGACGAGATAAACGCTTTTGTGTGCAAACCGAGATAGGGTGCCCGGCACGATAGGATAGGCTCTGGTGTGAGGATGGCGTTCAAGATGGACCGGGGACGCACGCTCTGCTAACACCAGGTTTCCCGACGAGCATTCCTTTTTTGGGGGGGGCGATTTGAGGTCTTGACGGGCGATGAGCCCTTCGCCTCCCGCAGACGGAACCGCCGCCTCTCGGAAGCGAGGCGCCAGCGGCCACAATATCCCAGTGAAGACCATCCTCCTCCTCGGCTCGGGCGAACTTGGAAAGGAACTCGCCATCGCACTCGCGCGGCTGGGTCAGAGAGTGGTGGCGGTCGACCGTTACGACGATGCGCCCGCGATGCAGGTGACTCCCTACCGCGAGGTCATCGATATGCTGGACGGCGACGCCTTGGACCGCCTCGTCGAGAAGCACCGGCCCGACCTCGTCGTCCCGGAGATCGAGGCGATTCGGACGGAACGGCTCTACGAATACGAGCGCGCGGGCATCACCGTCGTTCCGAGCGCGCGAGCGGCCAACTTCACGATGGACCGCCGCGCGATCCGCGACCTCGCCGCCCGTGAGTTGGGGGTCCGCACCGCGCCCTACCGCTACGCCTCGTCCTACGATGAGTTGGCCTCCGCCGCCGAGGCGCTGGGCCTTCCCGTAGTCGTCAAGCCTCTGATGTCCTCATCCGGCAAGGGGCAGTCGGTCGTGCGGACGAAGGACGACCTGGAGAACGCCTGGGACTACGCGGCCAGCGGCGGACGGGCGGGAGCGGGCGACGTGATCGTGGAAGGCTTCGTGCCCTTCGATGCGGAGATCACCCTGCTCACCGTCACCCAGAAAAACGGCCCGACGCTCTTCTGCCCGCCGATCGGCCACGTCCAAGAGCGCGGCGACTACCAGGAGTCGTGGCAACCGTGCGCGATCCTTCCGGAAGACCTCGCCGCCGCCCAAGCGATGGCGGCCAAGGTTACGGAAAGCCTCGGTGGATCGGGCATCTGGGGCGTCGAGTTCTTCCTGACCGAAGACGGCGTCGTGTTCTCCGAGCTTTCGCCGCGCCCCCACGACACGGGCATGGTCACCCTCGCGGGCACTCAGAACCTGAGCGAGTTCGAGCTTCACGCCCGCGCGATCCTCGGCCTACCGATCCCTTCCGTCGAATCTCTGCGCGCGGGAGCCAGCGCCGTCGTTCTCGCTTCGAGTGAAGGTGAGCCGGCCTACGAAGGGCTTGCGGAAGCGATGGCGGGCGGCGCCGACGTTCGCGTGTTCGGAAAGCCGAACGCCCGTCCCTACCGGCGGATGGCGGCCGTCCTCACGAACGGTCCACTGGGTGAGGGGACCGACACCTTGCGGGAACGCGCCAAAGCCGCCGCCGCCGGGATCGTGGTCCGTCCGCGTTAAAGATCGCGCGCCAGTAGGAGGGCGGAGAAGGTCCCAGAGGTCCGGACAAATCCGGCGTACTCTAGTGAAGTGACCGCGCGCCGCTCCGTGCTGATCCAGATCCTCGCCATCGCGCTGGTCGTCGGGATGTCCCTGCTGGCCTTTCCGCTTCTACGCCACGAGGTCCCGGTCCATTGGAGGATCGACGGACAACCTGACGGTTGGGGAAGCCCCGCGTTCGCGCTCGCCTTCGGTCCTCTCTGCGAGTTCGGCATCCTGGCCCTCACGATCGCGCTGGTCCGGGGCCGGAACGCGCCGCCCGCCGGGATCTTCGCCGCCCTCGCCCTGACCGCCGCTTTTTTCCTGGGGGAGCATGCCCTGCTTCTCGGCGCGACGGTCAAGGGACTCTTCTCCCTCCGGCTGATGCTGGCGATAGCCTTCGGCCTGTTCTTCGGGATCGCCCCGATCATGGCCCGGGTGGAACAGAACCCCTGGTTTGGCGTCCGCACGCCCTGGACCCTTGGTAGCCGCCGCGTGTGGAAGGAAACTCACCGGGCGACCGGCCGCCTTTGGCTTCTCGGCGGCGCCCTCGGCTCCGCCCTCACCCTGTTCGGGGCGCCGCTTCTCATCGTCGTGGCCTACCTGATCGTTCTGTGCTTCGCGCCGGTTGCGATCAGCTACCGGGTCTGGCGCCGTCTGGGAAGACCGTAGCGATCTAGTAACCTCTTCCCATGGCCTTCTCCCGCCGCATGCGGCCCCTTCCTCTCTCGAAGCTCCGCATCGTCGACCCCTTCTGGTCACGCTGGCAGCGGACGCTGGTCGAGACGACGTTGCCGCACGAGTGGGCGCAACTGACCACTCGCCTGGAAAACTTCCGCCGGGTAGTGGCGGGCGAGACGGGAGGGCACGTCGGCTTCGTGTTCGACGACAGCGACGTCTACAAGTGGGCCGAGGCCTGCGCCTACGCCCTCGCCGTTCAGCCGGACAAGACGTTGCGCGCCCACTTGGACGAGGCGATCGGCCTCATCCAGAAGTCCCAGCGGCCTGACGGCTATCTCGACACCTACGTCCAGCTCGAACACCCGGACGGCGCGTGGCGCAACATGCACGGCGTCCACGAAAGCTACTGCCTGGGCCATCTGATCGAGGCGGCGGTCGCCCTGAGCGAGTCCCTCGGCGACCGTCGTCTGCTCGACGTCGCTCGGCGCTTCGCCGACAACCTGATGGCGACGTTCGGCCCGGAGAAAGAACTGAACTATGGCGGGCACGAGGAGGTCGAGCTCGCGCTCGTCCGGCTCGCAGACCACACGGGGGAGACCCAGTACCGCGAGTACGCCCGTTGGTGCGTCGAAGTACGAGGGGCGCGCCCCTCGCCCTGGGAGGCGGAACTGCGCGACCCCGCCGCGCTCGCGATCGGCGAGCGGATGGGGGGGCGAGGAATCTTCCCGCTCGATCCGTACAACGGCGAGTACGCCCAGGATCACGCGCCGATCCGCGAACACGACGCGGTCGTGGGCCACGCCGTGCGGGCGATGTACCTCTACATCGCCGCCGCCGACCTCGCGGACGGCCAGGACGACGCAGCTCTGGAAACCGCCCTGCGCCGCGCCTGGGATTCCCTCGTCAAGCGGAGGATGTACGTCACCGGCGGCATCGGCCCGAGCGGCGACAACGAAGGCTTTACCCAGGACTTCGACCTTCCGAACCTCAGCGCCTACGCCGAGACCTGCGCCGCCATCGGCCTCGCCCTGTGGGGCCAGAAGATGCTGGAGCTGACCGCCGACGGCGAGTACGCGGAGACGGTCGAGCGCGCCCTCTACAACGGCGCGCTCGCGGGCATCTCGCTGAGCGGCGACCGGTTTTTCTACGACAACCCTCTGGAGAGCCGGGGCGGCCACGAGCGCAAGCCCTGGTTCTCCTGCGCCTGCTGCCCGCCTAATATCGCGCGGATGATCGGCAATCTCGGCTCGCTCGTCGCGGGCGAAGGCGAAGGCGCGTTCTTCGTTCATCAATACGTCGGCTTCGAGGCCGAGACGCGGTTCGGCAAGATCACCCTTGAGGGCGACTGGAAGGGCACGATGACGATCCGTGTCGAGCCTAAGGTCACGGGAGAGTTCGCCCTTTGCCTGCGTATTCCCGAGTGGGCGGAGGAGGTCGAGACGGAGCTTCCCGGAGCCGAGGAAGAGGCCGATTTCGAGACGGGCTACGCCGTGTTCCGCCGCGTGTGGAAGGCAGGCGATACCCTCACCGTCAGCCTCAACGCGGAACCGCTGTGGTTCGAGGCCGATCCGCGCGTCCGCGAGAACCTGGGCCGCGCCGCTCTGACCTACGGTCCGCTCGTGTACTGCCTGGAGGAGAAGGATCTTGGCAGCGCCCCGCAGCTTTTCATCGCGGACACCCAAGCCCCCATCGAGCCCCAAGAGGACTCCCGCCTGGAGGGCGTCACCCTTCTTCCCGTCGAAGGCACGCTGGACGTGGAGACCTTCCCCGACACGCTCTACGCCCCGCTGGGCTCCGGTGAGGTTCGACAGGTCACGGCGGAGTTCGTGCCCTACTACGCCTGGGCGAACCGAGGACCGAACGCGATGCAGGTTTGGGTCCGTCGGATGTAGGCGCTAGGCCGCCTGGCGTAGGGCGGTCTCCTCGGCGAGCCGCTCGGTGAACATCCGGGCGGTCAGCGGCCGGTCGAAGAGGTAGCCCTGCCCGGTGTTGCAGCCGAGATGCTGCATCATTCGAAGCTGGGCGTAGGTCTCCACGCCCTCGCCGGTCACGTTCATCCTCATGCTCCGCGAAAGCGCAATGATCGCTTCTACGATCGACGCGGCCTCGGGGTCGTCGCCCAGACGACCGATGAAGGCACGATCGATCTTCAGGGTGTCCACGGGGAAGGCCCCCAGCGTGGCGAGCGACGAGTAGCCGGTGCCGAAGTCGTCGAGGGCGAGCTTGACTCCGAGCGCCTTGAGGCCGCGCATCTTCGCGACGATCTCGTCACGATCCGCCATCAGGACGCTTTCCGTGATCTCGAGTTTCAGGGCGGCGGGCGTAAGGCCCGTTCGCTGGAGGATCTCCGCGACCCGCTCGACCACGTCGTCTCTCTGGAGCTGCTTGCCTGATAGGTTGACGCTCACCACGATCCCCGGCACGTTCCAGTCGATGGCCTGTCGGCATGCCTGCTCCAGCACCCAGTATCCGATGGGAACGATCATGCCCGTTTCTTCGGCGATGGGAATGAAGCGCGCGGGCGGAACGTTCCCCAACACGGCGCTCCGCCAACGAAGCAGCGCCTCCGCTCCGTTCAGGTCGCCCGTCTCCAGGTCGATGAGGGGTTGGTAATAGACCGCGAGCTCCCCAAGCTCAAGGGCCTTTCGGAGTCCCATCTCGATCTCCAGCCGCTCCATCGCATCGTCGTTCATGCTCGGATCGTAGAGCGCGAAACCCGCCTTTCCCGACGTCTTCGCGGCGTACATCGCCATGTCCGCGTTCTTCATCATCGTCTCGACGCCGAGCTCGGCGTCGGTGGTGAAAACGATCCCGAGGCTGCCGCTCGCGAACACCTCGCGCCCTTCCACGTCGAAGGGAAGCCGCAGGTTGCCCAACAGGCGGCGTGCGACGTCCTCCGCCTCGGCGACGCACTCCAGGTCTTCGAGCAGGACGGTGAACTCGTCGCCCCCGAGCCGGGCCGCCGTGTCGCCGGGGCGAAGCGACTCGCGCATCCGCTGGGCGACGCCGACCAGGAGCGCGTCGCCGACGCCATGGCCTAGGCTGTCGTTCACGAGCTTGAAGTTGTCGAGATCGAGGAACAGCGCCGCGATCCCGCGATGGGCGCCCCCGATCTTGGCAAGGGCCAGCGCGATACGGTCGATAAAAAGCGCGCGATTCGGCAAGCCGGTCAGCGCGTCGTGGAAGGCGCGCCGCTCCATTTCCCGCGTTCGTTCCAGCACGGTGCACTCAAGGTCCGCGTTGTAGCGCTGAAGCCGCTCCTCGCCTTCGTGCAGTTTCGCGAGCATGCCGTTGATCCGCACAGCGAGGCCGCTCAGCTCGTCGTGGCCCGAAACCTGAACCTGCCCGCCGCTTTCGACCGACGCGACGTCCGCGCTCAGCCGAGCGAGTCGGCGCAGGGCGGACCGCTCGAGGACGAGCAGCACGACCAAGCCGAACGTGACTCCGGCGAGCGTCACGAGATTTCGGACCTGAGCGACGATCGCCAGGCCCTGGGTGTAGATCGTCCGGGGCTGTCTCATCGTAAGGACGAGCCTCGGACGGTCGTCCATGTCCCGCAGGATCGTTTCCCCGACGATCGTGCGAGCATCGATGGGCGAGAGGCTCGTTTCCACGGGGCTTTTCCGACCCAAGGGAGCCACGCTCACGTCGAGCCGGGTCAACTCCTGGAGCTTCGTCAGTTCCCGCTCCTTGAACAATCGCCCGAACACGAGCCATCCCCGAGCAGGCCCTTTGCCTTCCGAGGTCAGAACGGGTCGCACCGAGACGAGCATCGCTCCACTCCGTAACCGGACGAATCCCGACGTGCCTTCCGGATGGGCCGAGGGGCTTCCCAGACGACCCAGCTTGAGCGCATGAAGGATCTCAGGCACGTCGGGGGTGATCGCGCTCGGATTCCGAGGAATGCTGAGGCTCTTGAATAGGCGCCCACGGGGATCGGTGAACACGATCGAGTCCAGGAGGAGAGTCCGTAGTGCGGAAGGGATCAGGTTCGACTTGACGAACGCCTTGTTCCCGTTCCCCATGAACGCATAGGAGTCGTCCCAAGAACCCCAGTCGGAGCTTTTGACGTGGATGTCCTGGACCATCTCACCGAAGTTCTGCGCCGCCCGATCGAGGTTTCGCGTCGTTTCCCGGCGCTCCAAGGCCGCGTAGCTCCGAAGGACGAGCCCGGATGAGAGCGCGGTGATACCAACGACGAGCGCGACCAGGGTAAGGCCGACTGTCAAAAGGATTCGCGTTCTAAGGCTCATGGCTCCGGGAGGCTTTCACGACTGGACCGCGCTCTTCTCAGGAATTCCACAGGTCGCCGGAGGTTTCCCGCAGGTGGTCCCTTTTTGTCCCAGGGAGCTTCGGTTCCCGGGGGTACTCTCCAAGCGTGGAACTCCTCCGCAATCTCCTCCACCGCTCGCGTCCCGAGCCGGAGGCTCAAGGGCCGCTCTACGCGCCCGTGCGCGAGGCGATCGAGGGCGTCCAGGCCTACGCCCGTAGCCACGGCGGCGAGATCGAGCTCGTCGGGGTGAACGACGGGGGCGACGTCACGATCCGCCTTCGCGGCGCCTGCCGAGGCTGCCCGATGTCGGCCCTCACCCTCAAGCACGGAATCGAGGAGCAACTGCGCGCGCTCGTGCCCGGCGTCGGCCAGATCGTGTCGGTCTAAGCGAGGCGCGTGGAAACCGGGGTCTCCAGAGCTTTCTTCGTCTTCTACCAGGGCTCCTAAAGTGGCGGAACCCCGGTACGAAAGTCAGGGTCGGAAGGGGTATCGGGCGTCCCGCCCGACAAGCTACGAACAGGAACCGGTCCGACGATGCCCGAACCTTCCCGCTTGAAAGATCCCCACGGCCAAGCCGCGCTCGTGACCGAGCGTAGCGAGGACGGCGCCCACCTCCGGCTTAAGACCGAAGACGGACGTGAGACGTGGATCGATTCGCGGCTTATCGAAGGCGATCGTCTGACGGTTCCCTTACTCAGGGAGACGCTCCCGCAGGACACCTTGGAAGTGGTTCAGGAACGTCTCGCCGTCGGTCGGCGCGTCGAGGAGACGGGGATCGTTACGATCCACAAAACGGTCTCCGAGCGCCCCGAAACCGTGCGGACAGACGCCGTCCACGAGACCGTCTCCGTCGAGACGGTGCCTGTCGGGCGGTTCGTCGATGGCCCACCCGAGGTTCGCCAAGAGGGCGACACGACGGTGGTGCCCGTGTTAGAGGAAGTGATCGTGGTGGAAAAACGGCTCCGGCTGCGCGAAGAGGTTCGGATCACCCGGACCCGCACGACCGTTCCCTTCGAGGAAACGGTGATGTTACGCCAAGAGGAGATCGTCGTCGAGCGGGACGAACCGTAACCGAGAGGAAAACAAAATGGCTAACAGCACGTTCGTAGGATTGTTCGAAGATCGCGACGCGGCCCAGCACGCGGTCGGGGACCTGGTCAGCGCAGGCATCGATCGCGACAAGATCAGCGTCGTGGCGAACGACGCTTCTGGGAACGCCCAGACGAGTTCCGTCGACTCGGACGGCAATCTCGCCGCCGAAGGGGCGAGCGCAGGGATCTCGTCCGGCGCCGTCGTCGGGGGCGTCGCGGGTCTTCTGATCGGTGCGGGCTTCACCTTCTTGCCGATCGCGGGCTTCCTCCTGGCCGGTCCCATCGCGGGTCTGATCGCGGGTGCGGCCGCCGGCGCGGCGACCGGCGGCATCGTGGGCGGTCTCATCGGACTCGGCATTCCCCAGGAGCACGCGGAGCTATACGCCGAGGGCGTGCGCCGTGGCGGCACCCTCGTGACCGTCCAAGCCGACTCCAGCATGGATAGTCGGGTGCGCGACATTCTCGACCGGGACGGCGCGGTCGACATCGAGGATCGGGGCGCGGCCTGGAAGACGAGCGGCTACACCGGCTACGACAAGAACGCCAAGCCTCTCACGGAAGCCGAGATCGCCGACGAGCGGGCCCGTTACGCCACGTCCGCGATCAACAGCGACTGGAGCGACACCTCCAGCGCTCCCGCGCCTTCGAACGACGCGACGTACGCCACCGGATCGACCTACGGCACGGAAGCCCGCAACGACCTGACCACGTCGACCACGGGCTCCTTGCCGACAACCAGCACGAACACCAACCTTACGCCTGGGGGCGACAAGCTCGAGGTCGTCCAGGAGAACCTTCAGGTCGGTAAGCGCGAGGTCGAGCGCGGGGGCATGCGCGTCCGGTCTTTCGTCACCGAGACGCCGGTCAACGAGCAGGTCACGCTTCGGGAGGAGCACGTCGACGTCCAGCGCACACCGGTCGACCGCCCGGCGACCGCCGACGCTTTTCAGGCGGGAACGATCGAGATGCGCGAGACCGCCGAAGTTCCCGTCGTCGCTAAGGAGGCGCGGGTGGTCGAGGAGATCTCCCTGAACAAGACGGCCAGCGAGCGTACCGAGACGGTGAGCGACACGGTGCGCCGGACCGACTTCGAGGTCGAGAACCTCACGAGCGACGCGGACTACGACCGGAGCTACCGGACGCATTTCGCCCAGAGCAACCCGACGGGGAACTACGAGCAGTACGCTCCCGCCTACCAGTACGGGCGCCAGCTCGCGGGCTCGGGCACGGGCGACTGGGACACGAACGAGTCGACCTACCGCACGAACTGGGAGAACAGCAATCCGGGGACGTGGGACACGTTCAAGGACAGCGTGCGCCACGCCTACGACTCCGCCAAGAACACAGTGACCGGCGGATCCGACAGCAATCGCGCCACCCTGCGCTAAGCTGGATCCGCGCTGAGCGTCGACCGAGCCCTCTCCTCTTTGGGGAGGGAGCTCGGCTACGCCGCTTCCCGGCCCGCGTTGGACACGCGCGTCGGCAGGAGCATCGAGACGCCGTCTTGCATCGTCACGCCGAGCCAGACCGGGGCGCGCTCGATGGTGCTCGGATTGTGGGTGATGACGATGAACTGAGTCCGATCGGTGAAGTCGTGCAAGGCGGACGCGAAACGTTCGACGTTGCGACCGTCCAGGGGGGCGTCGACCTCGTCGAGTACGACGAGGGGCGAGGGCTTGACCCGAAGGAGCGCGAACAGGAACGCCACCGTGCAGAGCGAGCGCTCGCCACCGGAGAGAAGGTTCAGCGGCTGGCGGCGCTTGCCCGGCAAGGTCACCGAAATGTCGATGCCGCTCTCCAGGATCCGATCCGGATCGGTGAGCGCAAGCACCCCTTCCCCGCCGCCGAACAGGCTGAGGAACATCGCTCCGAACTCGTCGCGCACCTTGGCGAACGTTTCCGAGAAGCGGTCTCGCGTCAGCTTGTCCAGTTCCCGGATGCTCGCCTCCACGCTTACGATTCCTGACTCGACGTCCGTCCGTTGGGCGGCGAGTTCGACCAGTCGCGCATCAAGCCGTTCAAACGCCTCGATAGCTCCCAGGTTGACCTCGCCCATCGCACGGATCTCGCGGCGAAGCCGGTTGACGGCGCCCAAGGCGTCCGGCGGAAGCTCCGGCGCCTCCTCGGGCTCCTCTTCAACCCCGTACTCCTCCGCAAGCCGTCCGATGGCGGCCGCACGACGACTGTCCGCCCGGTCGCGGTCCATTTCCGTTCGGAGGATGCCCTCGCCCATCGCCGTCGCGTTGTCGCGAGCGTGCTTCGCCTCTTCGGTGAGCCGGAGCGAGTCGGCTAGGGCCTCCTTCCGGCTCTCAGCGAGGCGCGCCAACCGCGCTTCGGCCTCTTCACGCGCCTTGGCCGCTCGTTCCTTCGCGTGGATCGCAGCCTCACCCGCCGCCTTGGCCGCCTCACGCTCTGGAGCGAGACCTTCCAACCGCCGAGTTCGCTCGGCCTCTCCCGCCCGCGCCGCCGAAAGTCGCCGTTCCGCGCCGATCGACCGCCCTTGTGAGGCGGCAACCCGCGCCTCGGCTTCCCGAAGCCGCAGTTCGGCCTGTTCCGCGTCCGCCGACTTCGCCGCGAGGGCACGCATCGCCTCGTCCCGCGCGCGCTCCGCGCCCGTAAGGTCGACCGGCTCGGTCGCGATCTCATCCTGATCGTAGGCCGCCAACTCTCGCTCGAGCCGCTCGCGTTCGCGTTCGGCGATCCGCATCTCTTCCGCGACGCCCCGCGTGAACGTCTTCGCGTCCTCTAGATCGACCGCCGCTTGGCGGACCGCCCGCCCCGCATCCGCAAGTCCGATCCGCTCGGCCTCAGCGCGTTGCGTCCGCTTCGCAGAGCGAGCCTCGAACTCTCGCACCGCCCGGTCCAATCGCTCGATCTCGCCCTCGATCTCCGCAAGGTCGGCTCGGCGCTGGACGAGGCCGTAGCCGCTCCGCGCGTTTTGCCCGCCGGTGACAGCGCCGCCGCTGTGAACGACCTCGCCCTCCCGCGTGACCAAGCGCGACCAGCCACTCGTCCGTGCGTGACGAAGGGCAACGTCCAAGTCTTCGACGATCACGACCCGCCCAAGGAGGCTGTCCAGCACCGGGCGATGCGCAGGGTCGCACGAAACCAGCTCGCTCGCCCGCCCCACCACGCCCGGCTCACTGAGAAGCCGACGCAGTTCGTAGGTCGGCTCGCTGGGCCGCATCAGAGGAATCGGCTGGAACGTACAGCGCCCCGCCCGCCGCTCCTTAAGCCACGCGATGGCCGCTTTCGCGTCCGAGTCGCGTTCGACGATCAGGTCGTTGGCGCTGCCACCGAGAGCCGTCTCGACAGCCAGGGCGAGATCGCGATCCGCCTCGACGGCTTCGCCCACCGCGACGTAGCGCGCCGCCAGAATCCCCCGCTCCGCCGCTTCAAGCACCGCTCGCGCGCCCTGGGTAAGACCTTCGTGCGCGTCGAGCGTCGCCTCGATGCCCCGCCGTCGTCCTTCGAGAGTCGCTTTCTCGGCCATCGCGGCCCGAACCGTCCGGGCGTCGCGCTCCTCCTCAAGCCGAAGCGCCGCCAAAGCCTCTTCGACGGCTCGGGGAACGGCTTGCGCCTCATCGAAGGTCGCCTTCGCGGTCTCGACCGCCTCTTCGGCGCTCTCCAGCCCTTTCTCCAGGTCAGGCAGAGCCCCGGCGATACCCGAAAGCTCGCGGCGGATCGCGATCCGCCGCGCTTCGCGGTGGCCCCGCGCCGCCTCTTCCCGCAGCCGCCGCGACTCGGCCTCCCGCGTTCGAGCCAAGTGGCGTTCCGCCTCGACGAGGGTATGAGTCAGCGCGCGCGCCTCTTCGCCGACTCCGGCAAGATTCGTCCTCAGATCGAGAAAGGCCCGTTCGTCCTCCCCGTAGGCAGTCTTGGCGCCCTGCGCGTCGGCCTCCGCTTCAGCCAGTCGGGCGATGGCCGCCTCGCCGTCGGCGGCGAGGGTCGCCTCCAAGGCGTCGAGGCTCCGTTCGCGCTCGGCGGCGATTCCGAGATCGCCTTCCGCACGTTCAAGGGCGGTCAGAGCGGCTTGCTGCCTTCCCCGTTCCGCGTCCATCTCGAGTTCCGTTTCGGAAACGGCGTCGCCGGTCCGCTTAACGTCCGCCTCCAAGGCGGCCGCCCGCGCCCCTTCCGCCTCCGCCAGTCGCCGGGCTTCCGCGATCCTCGCCTCCGCCGCCTCGACCGCGCGCCGCCCGTCGACGGCCTCACCCATCAGCAGACCGACCTCGACTTCCCGCAACTGGCCTTGGGCTTCCCGGTAGATCCGCGCCGTTTCAGCCTCTTTGCGGAGGGGTCCGGCCTGCTCTTCAAGCTCGCGCTCGACGTCGGCGACCCGCGTCAGGTGGTCCCGCGCATGGTCTAACCGGCGCGCCGCCTCCACCTTGCGCGCTCGGTAGCGCTGGACGCCCGCCGCTTCGTCGATCCACGCGCGACGGTCCTCGGCGCTCGCGCTCAAGGCGGCGTCGATCTCCTTCTGTCCGACGATAGCGTAGCCCGCGCGCCCGAGGCCCGAGTCGGCGAGAAGGTCGTGGACGTCGCGCAGACGGCACGGCTGACCGTTGATCCGGTACTCGCCGTCGCCGCCCCGGGTGAGGCGACGCGTCACGCTCACCTCGTTCGCGTCGACCGGAAGGGCGCGGTCCTCGTTGTCGAAGGTGAGCGTGACCTCGGCGTAGCCCACGCCCTTGCGGGACTTCGCCCCGGAGAAGATCACGTCCTGGCCCGTCTGCGCTCGAAGCTGTCGCGCGGAACCCTCGCCCAAACCCCATAAGATCGCGTCTACAAGGTTCGACTTTCCGCACCCGTTCGGACCGACGACCGCGACGATCCCGCCTTCGAGCGAGAACTCGGTGCGGTCGGCGAAGGTCTTGAACCCGAAGAGACGGACGTGCTTCAGTCGCATAGGGAAAGCGAGGGAAAGATACCGTGTTGTCGGCTCTCCGAAAAGGTCCGGTTAGCCTGAAGAGCAACCTTGCGCACTATTCATGTTGGAGCGGCGTCCCCGACCGAAGCCGACGATGCCGCTCCTCGCTATTTCTTCGCCAGATCCTCAGCGTCCACCGTGTAGGCGGCGATAAGGAGGAACATCTCGTCCGTCGTCTCCTCGCCCCAGCCGACCCGGCGCGGCGGGTTCGAGGGATTACTGGGGTTGTCCGTCGAGTTGTCGTAAACGGCGTCCACGAGGATTTTCGAGCCCTTGGGCAGGGCGAGCGGCCGCTTCAGCGCGTAGTTGAGCTGCCAATTGAAGTCCCAGTTCGGCACGTCGATCAGCGGGATCTCTTGACCATCGGGGGTTACCGCCTTGGCGCGCATCGAGCGGCCTAGGAGGTGCATGTGAGGCATCAGGCTGTGGAGCGTCATGTCCTGACGGATCGTGAACTCCTTGTGAGCCGCGTAAGCCTTGTCGTTCGGCGGGATGTCGATGCCAAAGTTGGCGATCCAGGCGAGGCGAACCTCTTTCTCGATGGGCTCCTTCGCGAGGTAGAGGCCTACGTTCGTCAGGTCCTTCTCGGGCTTGCCGCTCTTATGGTAGTGGACCTGGATGACGAGATCCGCCCCCGCCGGGACCTTCATCGCTTGGCCTTGGGGCGTCTCGTAGGGACGGAGGCCGGGAGCCCAGCCGCCGAGGGCGCCCGTCGGCAGGAAGCCGACACCGCCACCCGAACTGACGTATCCATCCTGGCCGTCTTTTGTCGCATCGGACAGCTTCTGGCCTTGGTGGCCTCCATCGACGTAGACGATGACGTGGTGGACGATCTTCTTGTTGCTGGGGTGGACGTCCATCGCGCGCACCCAGAGAGCCTCACTCGATGGGTTACGGACCACGAAGTTGCGGTATACGTCGGGTCCTTCCGCGTCGAGCCGGTACTCGGCCTTGCCTTGGAAGACGAGATCGGGCTTGCCGAGCGTCCAGCCGCCGATCGGCGGCTTGGGCAGGGCGGGCTCCCGTTTCCTATCGCCGCGTGGCGCGCCGGTGGCGGCCCAGTTGGCGAGGGTCTGGATCTCCTCGTCGCTCAGCCGGTTCTCGTGCTGGAACTCGCCGTAGCCCGGCGCCGCCTTCCAGGGCGGCATCTGGCGGGTCTTTGTGACGCCCGCCACCATGTCCTTCCACTTGAGCGCGTTCTCGTAGCCGGTGAGGGAGAACGGCGCCACCTCGCCCGCCTGATGGCAGGAGACGCAGGCGCGGTTTACGATCGGCGCGACGTCGTTGGCGTACGTCGGCTTCGCCACCGCTTTCGCCGGAGCCTTCGCGACGGCTTTCTTCGGCTCGTCCGCGCGGGCGGCGACGAGGCCGAGGGCGGCAAGGGGGAGGAGCAAGACGAGCGAACGCATGATGCTGTGGCTATTCTACGGCACGGCGGGGCGATGCGCGCCTCTTACTAGGAATTACCGCACGGTAACCTAGGCCCTATGTCCCGACGGGTCCTTATCACCGGCAGCGCGCGCGGAATCGGACGCGCCATCGCCCTTCGCCTCGCCGCCGACGGCTGGGCGGTCGCTCTCCACGGCCGGACCCTTTCCAGCTCCCTCAAGGGAACGGCGAACGATCTGGGCGACGCTCTCGCCGGCATCTACGCCCGCCCTTTGGAGGACGAGGCGGACGGACTCTGGACCGAAGCCCTGAAGGACGGTCCGCTCGACGCCCTCGTGAACAACGCGGGCATCTACGTTCCCCAAGACTTTCTGACAGACGACGACGACGCGTTTCGAGAGAACGTACGCTCGCAGTTCCGCACGAACTTTATGGCGCCGATGATGCTCACACGCGCCGCCGCACGCACCTTCGCCTCCCAAAGCGACCGCACGATCGGAGGCGGCAAGATCCTGAACGTCGCCAGCCGCGTCGGCTTTCGGGGCGAGCCGGGAGCGGCCCTCTACGCAGCGAGCAAGGCGGCTCTCATCAACCTGACACGCTCCCTCGCGGTGGAGCTCGCACCCAAGCGGATCGGCGTGTTCGGCATCGCTCCTGGCTGGGTCGACACCGCGATGGCGCGCGACGGCATGGACGATCGCTTGGGCGAGATTCTCAAGACGATCCCTTTGGGCCGGATGGCTTCCCCCCAAGACTGTGCCGCCGCCGCCGCGTTCCTCCTGCGCGACGAAGCCGCCTACCTGAGCGGCGAGGTCATCGACATCAATGGAGCGAGCTACTTTCACTGAGCCCGCGTGGAGCCGGTCGGATTCGGTACGCCGTCCACTGACACGAACCATCCTGCGCCTCAAAGAACGCCAGCATCAGCGGCACCTATAAAGCCCGCACCGAACCGGTCTCCCGGACTTCGGCTTAGGGCACAATAGGCCCTTGCTCCCCGCTCTCGCGTTCTTTGTGGCTCAGCTACCCGAAGTCCAGCAGCCTCCACGTCTCCGCACGATCCTTCCCAACGGAGCGACGATCCTCGTCGAGCGGGTACCGGGTGCGAAGACGCTTTGGACGCGGCTCCTCATGTCCGCGCGCGGCGCGGAAGAGACGCCCGCCAACCACGGCCAGCGGCACCTGTTGGAGCATCTCGTCGCCGTCGGACGCGACGGGAACCTCGACCAGCGATTGGAGCGGGAAGGGGCTTTCCTGACCGCGCAGACCCTGCGCGACGCGACGGAGTTCGCGGTCGACGCCCCGGTGGGCAAGCTCGACCTCGCGCTCGGGGCGCTCGGCGAGATGCTCCGTCTGCGACCGCTCACCGCCGACGACATCGCCAAGGAGGCCCGCATCATGCGGCAGGAGGGCGCGCTCCTGGAGGTTCCGGCGCGCCTTTCCGCCGCCGCTTGGGAGGTGTCGTACGGTCTGCGGGGACTCGCGCCGTTCGGCGATCTCGACGCGATCCGAAGGGCCACCCCAGCCTCCATCGCCGCTCTTCACCGCCGCTTGTGCGCGGGACCGAACCTCGTCGTGGTCGTCGCAGGCGACGTCGATCTCGACCGGGCGACCACCGCCGCCGCCGCCCTCGTCCGAACGGCGCCGAAGGAGGAAGGGGCCTTCGCCAAGCGGGCCGAGGGCAAGGGCGGACGGGATGACGCCGCAAAGGGCTTCGGCGAAGCCCGTGCCCTAGCGGTCCCCGCGTACGACGAGCCCCGGACCGTCGCCGTCCTCGCCGCCGCCCTCGCGATCGCGAGCGACCTGGACGGCGCGTTCGTCACCTACACTCCCTCCATCCGCCCCGGGCTGATCGTCATGGGTCGCGTCGGTGAGGGCTCCGGACTTGGCGCCAAGGTCGCGGTGGCGGACGCGGCGTCCCTTTGGAATCGAGGCAAGCTTCTCGTGGGGCAATGGCTGCGCCGACAGACCGGCGATCCCGCCTCGAACGCCTCCCTTCGGGGACTGCTTCTCGCCCAGTCCGGCGACGCCTCGCCGGATCGGATGCGGACGGCGATCGATGGTCTGACGTACGCCCAGTTCGCGGCGGCGGTGGCGGAGTTCAAGGGACCGAACGCGGTCGCGGTGGTGGGGTCGTGACGGCGCTCGGTCTGGGACTTTGGGTTTTGGCCCCCAAGGCGACGGTGCTCGAGACGCCCCTTCCGGGCGAACCCGACGTGGCCCTCGCCGTTTTCGCCCCGCTTCCGAAGGGTTTCGGCGAGCGGGACCGCCAGCGGCTGGCCGTCGCGGTCCGGGTTCTCGCGGACGGCACCCAGGAGTACTCGCGCCGCTTGGTCTTCGACGTCACGGACGGGCGGTCCGTGCAGGCGGCGCTCCTACCGGACGGGGTCGTTCTACGCCTCGTCGCCCCAAAGGCGAACCTCGCCAACGCGGTCGCGATCGTGGAAGGGCTCCTGCGCCGCCCGTTGGTCGACGCGACGAGCCTCGACCGGTCTTTGCGCCGAATCCAGCGGGGCGAGCCGGGCTACTGGTCCGCCGCCCTGCGATCCGAGCGCAACGACCTGAAGCGGATCACCGTCACCGAGGCGCGGGCCGTGCTGACGCGGGTCTTCGATCCCTCGCGGATCGCCGTCGCGGCGATCGGCGGTTTCGAACCGGGAGCTCCTACGCGCGCCTGGGAACAGCGCACCGCCGACTGGAAGCCGGTCCTCGCACCTCGATACCCGGACAACACCCTGGCTCCCGAGCCCACGACCAATCCTTCGGGGATCACGACGGTCGAGTTGCGGGGGGCGCCGATGGCGCTGAGCGACCCCGCCCTTCCCGCGCGCTGGCTCGCGCTGATCGGGCTAGGGGTCGGCAAGGGCTCCGCGCTGTTCCGGGACGTGCGGCAGGCCGAAGCGTGGAGCTACCGACAGGAGGCGATCCTCTGGCCCGATCCGCAGGGACTCGTGCCCCGCCTCGTCGCGGCAGCCGCCCCGGAGGAGGGTGAGGCGGCGCGGGCCGAAGGGCTCCGCACGACGCTGCGCCGGGCGGTCGCGGCCTGGACGGATGCCGACCGCGTCCGTGCGCTCGGCATCGTTTCGCTGGTTCTGGAGAACGGGAAACCTTTGGGACCACTCTGGATAGCCGACGCGCCGGTCGGGGCGACCCTCGCCGACCGCGCGATGCTCGATGCCTACTGGTGGGCCAAGGGAGGCGTCCGCTGGGACGCGAAGCGGCTTTTGGAGTCGATGCGCGCGGTCTCGCTCGAAACGATGAAGGCCGAGGCCGATGCGCTTCTGGCCGACTCGAAAGCGATCGTGCTGCCGGGCGGGTAGAGCCCTAGACGGGCAGGACGAGCCCCCACTCGGGGGAGACGTCCGGGTCGTCGCAGATCCGATCGCCCACGACGGTCGCGCCGAGTTTCTCGTAAAGGCGGTGGGCCGGGCCGAAGCGCTTGTCCGACCAGACCTCCAGCGCCTGAAGCCCCTGGGCAGCCTCCATCACCGTCGCCATCAGCGTCGAGGCGATACCCTTGCGCCGGGCTTCGGGATGGACGTAGAGCCGTTCGACCGAGCCGTCCGTCGCCGCTACCCGCACCTTTCCGTCGACCTCGACCATCTCGCCTAGCCGACCGGGCAGTTGGGGGTAGGTCTCCAGGGCCGCCGTTCCCAGAACCCGACCGCCTTCGACGTAGACCCAGAAGCGGTGGCCTTTGGAAAGGTATTGCCCCCGCACGTCGTACAGGTCGGCGTGGTAACCCTCGGGTTCCCAAGTGAAGCCGTACTCCTCATAGACCGCGTGGATCGTTTCGATCGCCCCTTTCGCCCATTCCTCCGACCACGGTAAGACCACGGGGGAGAAGGTACCCAGCTACCAACGCAGCAGGAGCTTCTTGATCTGGAAGAGACCCACCGATTGGTGGGTTCCCAGACCGTTCTTCACGAGGACGCTCGCGTAATTCTGGGGCTTGCCGCCTATTCCCTTGATCAGCTTTCCGCCTCCCGGCAGACCCTGGTTCACGGCGAACTCGTTGTGGTCGCAGACGATCACCTCTTCGTCTCCCTTGACGAACCGAAACCAAGGGCGCTTCGTGGCGTCCTCCTGGAAGCCTTGGGCGACGAGGACGGGACGCGCCTTTTGGATCAGATCCGCCGGGGCGCCGCCCGCCCCGTAGTAGACCCATTTGTCCCCGCCATCCTGCCACATGCTGATCGGATGGTCGGGCACGAAGCTGTAGGAGCGGTCCGGAGGGGTCGCGACCGCCAGAACGAGCGGAGCCACGGCCACCGCGACAAGGATGGTGAAAAGAGTCCACCCACGCTTCTTCATGGGCCTATGATAAGGACGTCTTCCAGCGCCGTAGGGCTAAAGACCCCTCATAACGGTCGGTTGAGACCGAATCGTTCGCCCGTGGCCGTGTCGAGGTAGTCCGCCCCGCCCATGCGGGCGATCGTTTCGAACGCCGCCTCGTGCAGATGGAGCCGGACGACCTCGCCGATCACGTAGCGCGCTGCCGAGGGGCCGTCGCCGTGCGGCACGACCGCGAAGGTGCGGCACTCCAGTTGCGCGAGGCTCTCGCCGACGCGGGATGGGCGCACGACCTCGCTCGGGAGGGGGGTAAAGCGGGTCAGGTCCCACTCGCTTTCGTGCGGTCCAAGGGCGGCGCTGGTCGCGTTCATGCCCTCCGCCATCGCCCGGTCGACCGAGTTCACCACGAACTCGCCGGTGTCGCGGGCGTTGCGCAGGGAGTCTTTCTCCTCGCCGCGCCCGTTCAAGGTCGGCGAGTAGCAGACGCTGGGGGGGTGACTGCCGCCAGCCATAAAGAAGCTGAACGGGGCAAGGTTCGGCACCCCCGCCGCGCTCAGGGTCGAGACGAAGGCGATGGGCCGCGGCGAGACCACACGGGTCAGCAGGGCGTAAGCCTCGCCGAAGGGCATCTCGTCCAGGCGGTAGGTGGTCACTGGAGACATTCTGGACCTTGAAGACGGGTCTCCGCTTTTCGACGGGGGCCATAACGGAACCACCCGCCCCGCCGTCCTGTATAAAGGTAAGCCCCATGCCTGTCGTCCTCCTCGCTCTCGCCCTCCTCGCGCCGCCTACCGAAGAGTCGTACCTCGGCCTGTACATGCAGGGTCAGAAGATCGGCTACGTCGCCTCGAAGGTCACTCCGACGAAGCTCGACGGTCAGGCGGTCGAGCGTAGCGACAGCAAGACGGTCATGGATCTCGGTCTGCTCGGGACCGCCATGAAGATGACGCTCGACTCCTCGACCTGGAGCGTCAAGGGGCGGCCCGTCCGCATGACCTACCGCCAGGAGAGTTCCGGGCGCGTTCAGACGATGGACGCGCGCTTCCTAGGCACGAAGGTGCGGATCGTCATGGACATGGGCGGCCAGAAGACGCAGAAACTGCTCGCCGTGCCGAGCGGCCCGATCGTGGACGACCCTCTTACGCTCGTCCAGGCATCCGGGCTGACTCAGAAGAAGTTCTGGATCCTCGACCCGACCACCGCGACCTTCGTCGAGAACACGATCCAACTTCTGGGAAACCAGACTACCGATGTTCGCGGCAAGAAGGTGAACGCGACGGCGGCGCGGATCATCGATTCCCGCGCCAACACCACCGTCTACGTCACCGCCAAGGGCGACCTGGTGAAGGCGGAAGGACCGGCGGGGATCGAGATGTTCCCCGAGTCGAGGCTCCTCGCGACGAAGAAGACGCCGGGCTACACGCCGAACGTCGACCTCGCCGCCGCCACCTCCCTCAAGCCCACGCCCACGATCGAGAATCCGGGTTCTCTCACCGAACTTAAGCTAAGGATCACGGGACCGGACCTCGCGCGTATCCCGAGCGACGAGCACCAGACCGTCGCGAAGGACGGCGACTCGTGGACGGTGGACGTCCATCCGGCCAAGCGCGGGGCGGGAGTCTCGATCTACGCCGCTCGGCAGGCCAAGCCCGAATGGGCGAATCCTAGCCTCAACATCCCGAGCGCGAACCCGCAGTTTACGAGCCTCGCGCGTCAGGTCGTTGGCGGAAAGAAGACGGTCATGGAAGCCGCCGACGCCGTCCAGGCGTGGGTGTACGCCCAGATGACCCCCAACGCGGGCATCGGCATCGTGCGCGATGCGGGCGAGATCCTGAAGACCAAGGAGGGCGTGTGCCGCGACTACGCCATCCTCACCGCCGCGATCCTGCGCGCGGCGGGGGTTCCGACCCGCCTCGCCAGCGGGCTCGTGTCCTGGGACGGTACCTTTTACTACCACGCTTGGTGCGAGGTCTGGGACGGCAAGCGCTGGGTTGGCGTGGACAGCACGACGCCCGACCGCCAGCTCGCCGCCAACCACGTGAAGCTTGCCGACGGAAGCGTCGAGAGCGCGTTCAATTTCACGTTCCTCGATCGGGCGAAGATCGAGACGCTGGAGACGCACCGAGACTAACGGGCAAAAAGGACCAGGGACGCGAAGGACGAAGATGCAAAGAGTCGAGAAAAAGACGGTGGCGACCCGCCACCGCACGCACGGGTCGCCCGTTCGCGCGGTCACGGTGGGGGTCTTCGCCCTCTTGGGGGCGGCGATCCTAGGAGCGGCGGCGACGCCCATCCTGGACATGCTGTTCCTCGGCATGGCGCGCTACGCCCTCCACTCGTCAGCCTCGACGCCCAACTGGACGCCGCTCAGCGCCGCCCCGTTCGCCTTTCTCGGTCTGCTTCTCGGCGGTTTCGCGGGCAACCGCGTGATGAATGGAGTCGAGAAGGGGGCCTCCCGCTGGGACAAGATGGAGGCGGGCGAGAAGGCCAACATCTTCCTCGGGGTGTTCGGCGGCCTCTTCATCTCGGCGGGCTTTATCCCAGTCTTCAGCAAGCTCGACATCAACGGCGGCTGGTTCGCCCTGATCGCGGTCGCCCTCGTCCTCGGACTGAGTTCCCTAACCGTCTACGCTCTCCAGTCGATGCGCGAGGTGCTTCCATGGACCCAAGGTAAAGGCCCTCGCAAGCGCTCGGGCATCAAGATCTTCGACACGAACATCTTGATCGACGGTCGCATCCTCGACGTCGCCAAGGCTGGTTTTATGGACGGCGAGGTCTACGTGCCCGGTTTCGTGCTGGACGAACTCCAGAAGATTTCCGATAGCAGCGACCCCCTTAAGCGCGCTCGTGGTCGGCGGGGGCTCGACGTGCTGAAACAGCTCCAATCCGAGTACCCGATGGAGGCTCGCGTCCACGACCGTTTCGCCCCCGAGCAGGGCGACGACGTCGACCACCGCCTCGTTCGCCTCGCCAAGGCCCTCGGCGCGGACATCGTGACCAACGACTTCAACCTGAAGGGCGTCGCCGAGATCCAAGAGGTTCGCGTGATGAGCCTGAACGACCTTGCCCTCGCGCTGCGACCCAACGTCCTTCCCTCGGAGATGCTCTACGGTCTGAAGATCATCAAGGAGGGCCGTGAATACGGCCAAGGCGTCGGCTATCTCGATGACGGCACGATGGTCGTGGTCGAGAACGGCGGACCCCACCTGAACGAGACCGCCGACGTCACCGTTACGCAGGTGATCCAGACGGAGCGCGGCAAGATGATCTTCGCGGAGATCGAGGGCGAGGAGTATCCGGGCGGGCGGATTCCTCGTCGTGGCGGTGGCGGTCGTCGGGGTTGAGCGTGGTCGCGGCGATTCTGTGTGCCGGGCGGGGCGTCCGGTTTGGCGGCGATAAGCTCGCCCTCTCCGTCGGCGGCAAGCCCGTTTGGCGCCGAGCCTACGACGCCTACGCGACCCACCCGGCGATCGATCGGACGATCCTGGTCGGAAATTCGGACAATCTTCCCGAACTGTCCAAGGTGGGGGCGGCGATCCAGGGGGGCGAAACCCGTCAGGCGAGCGCCCGTGCCGCCCTCGACGCGGCGGCAGACGCCGAGATCCTCGTTCTACACGACGGCGCACGACCGTTCATTTCAGCCGATTTGATCTCTCGCGTGGTCGAGGCCGCGAGGCGGGACGGGGCAGCGGCGGCGGCCCTACCGGTCACCGACACGATCAAAGAGCAAAGCGAGGGTGGTCTGCGAACTCTCGACCGGAGTCGTCTTTGGGCGATGCAGACGCCCCAGGCCGCCCACGTGGGCTATTTTCAGCAGGCCCATGCGGCCAGCGACGACGACTGCACCGACGACATGGCGCTCCTGGAACGGATTGGCGTCACCCCCACCCTTGTGACCGGCGACCCGCAGAACATCAAGATCACCACGCCCGCCGACCTGGCTCGCCTCGGCGCAGGCGAGACCCGCACCGGTATGGGTTACGACGTCCATTCCTTCTCCGAGGACCCCGCCCGTCCCCTGATGCTCGGCGGCGTCCACTTCCCCGACCATCCCGCTCTCGAAGGCCACAGCGATGCGGACGCGTTGTTGCACGCGGCGACGGACGCCCTTCTCGGGGCCGCCGCCCTGGGAGACATCGGGGTCCACTTTCCTCCCTCGGACGAGCAGTGGCGCGGCGCACCTTCGCTGGGATTTCTGCGTCACGCCGCCGTCCTGCTCGCGGAAAAGGGCTGGGGCATCGTCCACCTCGACATGACGGTCATCGCGGAGTCGCCCAAAGTCATGAAGCGGGCGGGCGAGATACGGGCGACGGTCGCCGCCGCTCTAGGGGTGGAGGACGACCGCGTGAGCCTGAAGGCCACGACGAACGAGCGGATGGGTTTCGTGGGGCGCGGCGAGGGCCTCGCCGCGCTCGCCGTGGCCACGATCCGGCGGTAAGGTAAACCGACATCCAACGATGCGGCGACGCCCCCTTCCTCAGGACTACGCCGAGCGCGTCTACGCGGGCGTGCTCGGCAAGACGATCGGCGTCTATCTCGGACGACCGTTCGAGGGATGGTCCCACGAGTCGATCGTGGCCCGGTTCGGGGAGATCGACGGGTACGTCCACGACCAGCTAGGGATGCCGCTCGTCGTCGCGGACGACGACCTGAGCGGGACCTTCACCTTCCTGCGCGCCATGGAAGACGCGGTCTTCCCCTCGGAACTGCGATCCGAGGACGTGGCGGAGGCATGGCTCAACTATCTGATCGAAGGGCGAACCGTACTCTGGTGGGGCGGGATGGGAGCCTCGACGGAACACACCGCGTACCTGCGGCTCAAGAAGGGCTATCTTCCGCCCGAGAGCGGCTCGATCGCCCTCAACGGCCCGATCGTCGCCCAGCAGATCGGGGCGCAGATCTTTGTCGATGGCTGGGGACTGGTGTGCCCGGGCGATCCCGAGCGGGCCGCCGACCTCGCCCGGCGCGCCGCCGTGGTGAGCCACGACGGGGCGGCGGTCGTGGCCGCGCAGGTCGTGGCGGCGATGGTCGCCGCCGCCTTTACCGCCCGCGACGTAGACGCCGTGCTCGATGCCGGGCTGGCCGAGGCGCCCGACGACAGCCTGATCGCCGAGATCGGGCGCGTCCTGCGTGAGGAGCGCGAACTCGATTGGCGCGAGGCCCTGCGGCGGGTTCAGCGCGACTACGGCTACGACCAGTACGGCGGGGGTTGCCACGTCGTCCCGAACCACGCGCTCATCCTCCTCGCCCTGGTGTACGGACGGGGCGACTTCGACCGCTCGCTGAGCATCGTCAACACGGCGGGCTGGGACACCGACTGCAACTCCGCCAACGTCGGTTGCATCCTGGGCGTGCTCCACGGTCTCGACGGCGTCGCCGCCCGCTGGCGCGAGCCGTTCGCCGACCGGCTTCTCCTTCCTACCGCCGATGGAGGCCGTTGCGTCACCGACTGTGCCCGAGAGGCCCAGGCGGTCGTGCGCATCGCGCAGGGGATGCGGAGTCTTTCCGTTGAACCTACGCCCCGGTTCTCCTTCCCTTTTCCCGGCTCGGTCCAAGGCTTCACGTCGGAGCGGGCCACCGTGGCGCACGCCGGCGGGCGGTTGCGGATCGCGGCGACCGGTCCCGCGATCGCGACGACCCCGACCTTCCTCCAGCCGGACGAGCTGAACACGGGCGGCTACGGGCTGATGGCATCGCCTACCCTCTATCCGGGTCAGACCCTGCGCGCCCGCATCGCCGCCGTCGGGGCGCCGCTACGTGCCTCGCTCGTCCTGAGGGTCTACGGCCCGGACGACACCCTCATCGACCGTTCGGGACCGACCGCCTTCCTCTACCCCGGCCCCTCGAAAGCGATCGAGTGGCGCGTCCCCGATCTCGACGGGCGGCCCATCGCCGCGGTCGGCTTCCGGTTGGAGGGGGCGGGCTCTTTGGACGTGGACGAGCTCGACTGGTCGGGCGAGCCGGACACGTTCCTGGGCCGCACCGAGGAGGGCGCCGCGTGGCGACGGGCCTGGGTCGACGGAACGTCCATGCTTCAGCCTCACGCCGACGGCCTGCGCGCGATCCAGAACGAGGGGACGGGCCTCGCCTTCCACGGTACGCAGGAGTGGCGCGACGTCGCGTTCTCCGCGCGGGTCACGCCTTTTATGGCCGCTTCGTTCGGCCTCGCGGTACGGGCTCAGGGAATGCGCCGGTACGTCGCGGCGTTGGTCGAGGACGGTTGCCTCAGGCTCGTTCGCGCCGCCGAGGGTGAGCGCGAGGTTCTCATGGAGTGTCCGCTCGACTGGCCCTTGGGCGAGACGCGCGAGCTGAAAATCGCCGCGAAGGGTTCGCGTTTTTTCGCCCGTTGCGGCGAGGCGTCGCTGCAGGCCGAGGACGGCCTGCTCGGCAACGGGGCGATCGCCGTCGTGCTTACCGAAGGGAGGATCGACGTCGGCGACCCGCGCGTTCGCCCCGCCTGAAACGGCCTACTTCCGGCTACGCGGCTTGGCTTCGGACGCGAGGTAGGCGGCATCGAGGTTCGGAACCCCGTAGCGCCTCACGAAAGCGAGAATCGTGTTGCGGTCGTACGCCTGCATCGGCGCCCAGCCCTCGCCGTTGATCATCTGATACGCCCACAGCCGGGCGGCATCCGCGCCCGGCGGGATCGGGGTCGCACGGAAGGCCGTTCGGAGGGAGCCGAGCGTGGCGACGAGCGGGCCGTCGCCCGCCCGTCTCCCGAAGAAGGCGAACGTTCGCTCATCGAGCCGCACGCTTCGCAGCCGCTCCACGCCCTGGATCGCCAGAAGGCCCGCGTCGCGGCTTTCGAAGCCGAACTCGCGACGGTAGCCCTGTTCGATCGTCTCCGTCCTCGAAGCGCCGTCGACGACGAAGGTCAGCCGCAGGGTCTTGCCCGTTCCGGGGTGCGGGTCGCCGAGGTCGGCGTCGCGCGCCCAGACGCTGTGCGCGCCGACGACGAAAGCCGCCCGGACCCGCTCGGTCACGTCGAGATCCGACTTTCCGTCACCGTAGCGGGCCTCGACGACCCCGACGACCGGCGGCAGCGGCGCGGGCGATCGGACGAGGCCCATCACGAAGCGCTCCTTTCCGAAGCGCTGGGCGACGGCGACGGCGGGCGTGCCTGCGTCCCGGGGCATGGGGACGACCACCCGCATGGTCCCGGATGCGACGCTCGCCGTGTGCAAGCCCGCGCGGGGCGAGCGGACGAAGCCGATCGTATAGAGCCGCACCCGAAGCCGCTCACCGGGAGCGAGCGAGGGCAGGAACGCGCCGACGCCCTCATCCGCGTCCACGATCGACCCGGTGTCGGTCAGGACTCCGGACGGCGTGGCGGTCGTCGCACTCCGGGCGACGTCGCGCCATGCGCTCTCGACCTCCGCCAGCCGCCCGGGCACGTACCGACCGTTCCGGACGAACGCGAACCCGCTCGGGCTCGTCGCCTCGGGAAGGTCGAAACGCAGCGCCGCCTTCACGCGCTCAGGCGTCGCGTTCTCGTAGGTGAGCCAAAGGCTCGTGCGGACGATCGGTCCCAGTTGGGTCCGATCGACCCGCGAGGCGAGGATACGGAGTCCCTTCGAGGCCGCGATCTGCGGCAGGGCGGGCAGCGCGAGCGGGGTCACCCCATTCGGACGAGCCCGGCCAGCGATCGCTACGTTGGGCTTTCAGCCTATTAATAAATTTGTTGCAGACGCCTGTAACGAACGGGCGCCTTTCGCACGTCCAACCGTCATGTTGCCCGCGCTCGTCCTTCTCGCACCCGTACCGCCGAGCGGAACCACCACTGCGACGGTCCTTTGCGAGTGGCTTACCCAAGCCACCGGCGTGTCCCACGCGATCGGCGGCGAACTCCAGGACTACCCCGTGTTCCTCTCCGTGCGTTCCACCGATCCCGGACGGATCGAGGCCCTTGTGGCCGCCGCTCTCGCGGGCGAGTGGACGAAGGACGGCTCGACCGTCCGACTCCTCCCGACGCCTCCGAAACGGGGCGAAGGACTCGACGAGTTCACGCGGGGATGGAAGGCGGCCACGGCGACGCGCCCGAACCTCGCGGCCCTGCCGGTCGAAGACGTCTACGCGATGCGGGCAGGCGAAATCCTGCGGTACGGCCTGCCCGCCGGACCTTATGTAAAGCCCCTGCCCGAGACCCTGCGAAAAAAGGCGGAAGCGGGAGCCGCCCCGACCGCGGAGGTCTACGTGCGACGGTTCGCGAACGGAAGCTTCGAGACGAAGGTCAACGTTCCCGACGAGCAGAAGGGCGCCTTCGCAGGCGATTCGGACGTCGGTTTCAAGGCCCTGCCCCCGGAGGTCACGGCGGCCCTCGGCGATGAATCGGAAAAGACGGTTCTGAGCGCGGACGCGACCGCGGCGATCCAGAAGCTGATGGCGAACCCAAGCCGGAAGACCGATCCCGCGACGATCGTCCGCACCGATCCGCTCGAGCGATTCGTCACCCCGGTTCTCAAGCCGCTGGCGGCGGCCCTCAAGGAGGACTTGGTGGTCGCTCTGCCCGATTTCGCCCTCATGACCTTGGTGCAAAGCCCTAAACCGACGGTCGGGGGCATCTTGAGCGCGTTTTCTCTTTGCGACGACTGGACGCTGGCCGACGGCGCTCTCGTCGGCCGCCTCCCCGTCTCCGAGCGGCGAAACCGGGCGCAAACCCGGCGCAGCGCCCTTTCGAACTTTATGCGCCGCAGCCAGGACGTCGGAGTGCCGAGTTCGTCGGCGGTGGCCGAGTACCTTTCGGGCCAGCGCCCTCCGGCCAGCGAAAGCTGGTCCGACGTCATGCTGCTCGTGACGTCGGGTCTCGTGCTCGACCAGACGAACATGGGCGACTATCCGTTCAACCTGCGTCTGGAAACGGCCCTGACGCCCGACGACTGGGCGCGGCTGCGAACGGGCGGGACTTTTCCGGTCGGGACCCTCTCGTCCGGCGCGCGGCGGGCCCTGATGGCGCTCCTGGTCCAGTCGCGGGACCGAATGAACTCGGAACATCGCGATCCCGTGCGCTGGAAGGGCTTTCCCAACGCGCCCCTGTCGATCGCCGCGAAGGTCGAGGAGGAGGATGTCGTGCTGGGTCTTCAAGGGGGCATCACCAACGTGATGAAGATCGACCTCGCGGGCTACGGCTACCGACGGGCGAAAGAGGATCTGGGCGCGGAACCGCTCTACCGTCCAGGCCGTCGGCGGGCGCTCACGCTCACGATCGCCGCGCCGGGCGCGGACGAGTCGATCGAAACCGGCTTCGCGGACGTCGACGTCGCCAAGGACGCGAAGTCGGTACCCTGGACGGGGCTTCCGCCGGAGATGCGGAAAGCCTTCGACGAGGCGGTGAAGCGGCGCGACGGAGATCGGCCCTCTCAGCCCTCGACGAGCGTCTTGAACATCACGAGCGTCCACGTAGCTCCGACTCCGGTGGCGGAACGCGCTCAGGAGCCGCCCGACGGTCGCGAAGCCGTATCTTCCCCAAAGGGGACCGCTCGTGCGCGACGAAGACTAAGTTGAACCGCATCGCGCGAAATCCCATCGCGACCGCCTGGGGCTTCGAATGCTCGCACATCGCCGACGCGATCCCCCGCCCCGGCGCGTCCGGGACGACGACGTACCCAGCGCTGCAGACGTGGTCGCCGAGCCCCAGTCGGTTCGGCTTGAGGTCGTACGCGCCGACCGCGCGGCCCGCCTCGTCGTCCGCCACGAAGGTCGGAGAATCGCCAAGAAGGCGGGCCAGTGCGATTCGACGAAGGGGAGAATACGAAGCATGGTGATCTACCGACCGGAAAGGGCTCCCAGGAGGAGATCGACGCTCGCCATCACGCTGGTGAACCCTTTCTCAACGCGCAGCCGGCCCCCGTTCTGAAAGTCGAGCAGGCCGTGCGTCGTGGCCATGATCAACCCCGCGATCGGAGTCGGCGGTCCCGATGGGAGGTTGCCGGACCGCTGGCAATCCTCCACGAGGGCGGTGAACGCCGCGAAGCTCGCCGTAGCCGCCTCGCGCAACTCGCCGTCCTGGGCCGCGATGCCCGGATCGCTGAAGAGAAGGTGGTGCCGGGCCGGATAGGTCTGCCCGAACTCGACGAAGACTTCCAGGGCGCGGCGAAGCCGTTCAAGGGGCAACGCGTCGATCTGGCGAGCCTCGGCGAAGACCCGCGTCAGCGCGCGGGCGTTTTGGATGGCGACGGCGGCGAGCAGCGCGCTGCGATCCTCGAAGTGCCGGTAGGCGGCGTTCTGCGACACCCCCGCCGCCTTGCCGACCGCACGAAGCGTGACAGCGGGTTCGCCGCCTGCGTCCAGCAGGGCGGCGGCGGCATCGACCAGTCTCTCGCTCGTTTTCATCCTAAGCGGAGGAGCGAGGCCCCTCCGAACCCTTAGAGTTTTACCGCGCGAAAGAGAGGCGCCTTCAGGCGGGCTCTAATGCGAAGGGTTTTTCGGACCTACAGCCATACCATCCAAGGCGGAGAGCGCCTCGGCGGGAAGCGTCAAGGTCGCGGCGGCGAGGTTCTCCCGCAGGTGGGCGACCGAGGAGGTTCCGGGGATGAGCAAAATGTTGGGGGAGCGCTGGAGCAGCCAGGCGAGGGCGACCTGCATGGGCGTCGCGTCCAGAGACCGGGCCGTCTCCTCAAGGGCCGAGGACTGGAGCGGGGAGAAGCCGCCGAGCGGGAAGAACGGCACGTAGGCGATGCCCTGGGCCGCGAGGCGGTCGACGAACGCGTCGTCCTCCCGATGCGCCAGGTTGTACATGTTCTGGACGCAGACGATCTGGGTCAGGCCTTGTGCCTCCTCAAGCTGCGTCGGAGTGGCGTTGCTCAGGCCCAGGTGGCGGATCAGCCCCTTCGCCTTGAGTTCGACCAGCGGCGCGAGTTGGGCGGCGATCGATCCCTCCTTCGGGGCGCCCACGTCGCCCATCAGGCGAAGGTTCACCACGTCGAGAGCGTCGAGGCCGAGGTTCCGGAGGTTGTCGTGGACGGCGTCGGTCAGTTCCTGGGGCGATAGGGCGGGAACCCACGAGCCGTCCTCTGGACGACGGGCGCCGACCTTGGTGACGATGGTCAGGCCGTCGTAAGGATGCAGGGCCTCCCGGATGATCCCGTTCGTGATGTGGGGGCCGTAGAAGTCGCTGGTATCGATGTGGTCGACGCCCGCCTCGACGGCGGCGCGCAGAACCGCAAGCGCCGCGTTCCGATCCTTGGGCGGGCCGAACACGCCCGGACCGGCGAGCTGCATCGCGCCGTAGCCCACGCGGTTCAGGGCGATGGAGGTGTTCGGCAGGGTAAAGCTGCCGCCGAGATTCTTACCGTCGTTCATGAGTCTTGCCTCTTTGTTCGCAGTGTACGATGTACACCTGGAATGTGTACATCGTACACTTGAGCTTCGCCACGTGTCAAGACGCTTCGTTCCTCGCCCTTCAAGGGACCGCCAAGCCTTTTCGTTCGCTTCGCAACGGAGATGGTTCAGGCCGTCAAGAACCCGATGCCGTCCGATTCCAGCGCCCATGTCGATCGTCGGGCCTTGGGTCTCCTGCGTCTTAGAGCGTCCGATAAAACCCCTTGAGGCTGCCCCGGCGGATCGCGACGCGAGCGAGGACGGTGAGCGTGAGGCGATGGCCTACGACGACGCACGTTCTCCAAGGATCTTGGCGGACGCTCTTACTTCCTCATGCGCGAAAGTCTGACCGTCGAACCAACCCCTGGCCCTGGAGGAGCGACGTCGAAGCTTCCCCCGTTCAGCCACTCGGCCAATCGATTCAGCTCGGCGCAGTCTACCGAGAGCAGTTGGCGGCGCGTCAGGCCGAACGGACCGAGTTGGCGGAGCGATGCGTCCCCGGTCTCGACCTCGAGATCGAGGCTTCTGAGCCGTTCGATCGACGTGCTCAGGCTTTCCGCCAGACACGAGGCGTACCTCTCGTCGAGATGGGTCAGCATCGTCCACAGATAAAAGGACCACTCGCGATCGTCCTCAAGCACCTTATCGTAACGACGCACTCGATCCATGGCCTGGGAAACGTCCCAGGAAGGGCGGCACCCGCTCTCCTCGCCGATGCGAAGCGCCAGCATCCAAGTTTGAATGTCGACGGTGGTGGTCTGTAATCTCGTCGCGTGCGGAAAGTCGCTCATCGCTTAGTTCTTACGGTCGAGAATTCAAGCGTGACAAGGGGATCGAGAGATGGGTTCGAACTCCTGGACTCGACGACAGCCTCAGGACCGCTACGCTGGCGGCCCGGAGGCGTAAGACGGACGGGGTTCGGGCTCGGCTCGGGAAGCCCACGGGCCGGGGTTGCGCCCGTTTTCCTTGCTCCTCCCCTCGGCGGGGTACCCTCTCGTCTTGGAATGATCACGCGGGGCAGGTTCGGAAGGGCGTTGGTGAAGCTGAGCGGGGAGGCCCTTGCGGGCGATTTCCGGTTCGGTCTCGACCCGAAGATCCTGAACTACATCGCGGGCGAGGTTAAAGAGGTCCACGATGCGGGCCACGAGGTCGCGATCGTCGTAGGCGGCGGCAACTTCGTGCGGGGCGAGACGTTCTCCGCCGAGGGAGCCATCGACCGGAGCGTCGCGGACCAGATGGGGATGCTCGGCACCCTTATGAACGCCCTCGCCCTCCAGAGCGCGATCGAGCACACCGGCCTTCCGGTGCGGGTGCAGAGCGCCATCGAGATCAGCAAGGTCGCGGAGAGCTTTATCCGCCGCCGCGCGATCCGGCACATGGAGAAGGGGCGCGTCGTCGTGTTCGCCGCCGGAACGGGCAACCCGTTCTTCACTACGGACACCGCCGCCGTCCTGCGCGCGCTGGAGATCGAGGCCGACGTGCTCGTCAAGGCGACCCTCGTCGACGGCGTGTACGACAGCGATCCCCGGAAGAACCCTGAGGCGAAGCGCTACGACACCCTGGACTACTCCGTGGCGATCGACAACCGCCTCGGGGTGATGGACCAGACGGCCTTCACCATGTGCCGCGAGCACCGGCTGCCCCTCGTCGTGTTGGATTTCCATAAGAGCGGAAGCCTCGCGGACGCCTTGAACGGCGGCCCGAGCGGAACCCTCGTCGGAGGCGAATAAGACCATGAGCGTGAACCAGATTCTCAAAGACGCCGAGCACAAGATGCAGTCGGCCATCGACGCGATGACGCACGATTTCGCCTCGTACCGCACCGGCCGAGCGAGCCCTGCCGTGTTGGACCGGGTAACGGTCGACTACTACGGGAGCGAGACCCCGATCAACCAGGTCGCGAGCGTCTCGGTGCCCGAGCCGCGCCAGCTCCTGATCGCGCCGTACGACCGGAAGATGATCCCGCTTATCGAGCGCGCGATCATGAAGAGCGACCTCGGGATCAATCCGGTCAGCGATGGCGCGGGGATTCGCCTGAACTTCCCCCAGATGACCGAAGACCGCCGTAAGGACATGGTCAAGCAGGTCGCCGCCCGAACCGAGCAGGGGCGCGTGGCGATCCGCAACGTGCGCCGCGAAGCGATGGACGGCCTCAAAGCCCTCGAAAAGAAGAAGGAGATCACCGAGGACGAGGTGAAGGGTCAGGAAACCAAGGTCCAGAAGATCACAGACGCCGCCGTCCACAAGGCGGACGATCTCGGTAAGAAGAAAGAGACCGAGCTGATGCAGGTCTGAGGGAGTGAATAGTGGATGGTGAGGGGTAAGAGCGCCCTCGCCACCACGACACTGTCCACTCGCTACCACCCACCATGAACGCCATCCAAGAACGCGCCGCCGCCCAGGGCATCGACCTCGATGCCCTGCCCGTCCACGTCGCGGTCATCATGGATGGCAACGGCCGGTGGGCCAAGGGCAAGGGGCTGGGACGGCTCCTGGGACATCAGCAGGGCTACCGCGCCCTGCGCGACGTGATCCTCGCCGCCAGCGATCTCGGGGTTCGCTTCCTCACCGTCTATGCCTTCTCCGCCGAGAACTGGCGCCGTCCTGAGGACGAGGTCGGAGGGCTGATGAAACTGATCGAGATGGCCTCGCGCAACGAACTGCGGCATATGCACCGCAACAACGTGCGGGTCCGGGCCTCCGGTAGGCTCGATGAACTCCCGGCCAGCCTTCAGGAGGCCCTCGTCAGCGGTATCGAGACGACGAAGGCCAACAGCGGCCTGACCTTCACGATCGCGGTCAACTACGGCGGTCGGGCAGAGATCGTGGACGCGGTGAAGGACATCGTGGCGAGCGGGGTCGAGCCCGACGAGGTGACGGAGGAGCTGATCGCCACCCATCTCTACAACCCCGACATTCCCGACCCCGACCTCATGGTTCGCACGGCGGGCGAGATGCGCTGGAGCAACTTCCTGCTCTGGCAGGCCGCCTACGCGGAACTGTTCGTCACCGACGTCTCCTGGCCCGAGTTCGACGGCGACCGCCTGATCGAGGCGGTCGCCGCCTACCAGCGCCGAACGCGCAAGTTCGGCGCGGTCGTGGATTAAAAAGCGCGGACTGCAGCTAGCACACTAGGTTTTTCACACGTCTAATCGCGATTTAGTAGAAGTCTCTAAGAACATTTCGCTAAGTCGCAAAGACTACAGAGCGTACAGCCGTACGCTCTGTAGCTTGTCTCAGACTCTAAATATCTCGCCACGTCTCCTCATCAACAAGAAGACTGGGGTCCAGAGTAGAGAACTCAGCGACAGGGTGACTACCCAGGCTAGCGGTTTAACGTGGCCAGGAATCCAGCCCACATGAACCGGATCTCCTTCGGCACCTCGTCCTAAAACCTCATCGTCTCTACCCGTGAATCGATAGTTCTTGGGCAACCTTGAGTCGATTGGACCTACCTTACCGTTCGCGACCGGGTTCAGGAAAGACACATTCGCAGAAATCTCCTTCACCTGAACTCCATCGTTCGCTACGATACGATACTTGTAATCTCCTTCTTTAGGTATCCAGGCACCATTCGATTTTTCCAAGCCGCGAGTCTGAAACTCTTCAAACGTCCTTCCACCTTCGCTTGGGGATTCCAGAGCGATCAGGCGAGGATAATCATCGTGAGCAGGATCCAGTTCGATACGGACGGTTTTTTCGGCGACGCGACCTTCCAACAGGTTCGCTCGACGCTTCAAAGCGCCCTTACGAATCAGATCCCTAATCGGTTGCCCTTGAATTTGGTAGCCGAACGAGAGGGGATGGAACCTTGGAACGGGCTGATCGAACAAGGCTCCGGTTCCTCCCTTCGACTCAAGCATGGAACGGTGAGTGTATGAGGTCCAGTGCTTGCCATTCCATGTTTCGCGGTAGAAGCCAAGAACCTTTTTACCATTCGTATCTTTTGAATGATCGGGAGCTTCTAAACGCCATGACTGACCATCGTAGGTGAGTTTCATCTTCCGATGGTCTTTCGCGTCTTCTCGCCTCAAATCGCTCCCATCAGATTGAGTCTCTAGCGTCCATCCTTGGACGTCCTCCTCAATGTCGGCGGACAACGTCTTGAGTTGTGAAAGAGCGGCAACGACGTCCGTCGCGCGGGCGACCGGAGCCGCCAGCGCGAAGACGATCAACATGATCGAACCACGATTAGACGAAAGCATCAGCAGTAGCCGTTCTTGTGAGAACCCGTCAGCAAAATCGGATTGCAAGAGCAATCGCCGGAGTAGGATTTCCAGCAGTAGTCGGAGTAAGCGCTGTAACAAGCGGAGTAGGGGTTGATGGTCGGTCGACACTCATCGTGAGGGAAAGGCTGCACGATCTTCGTTCCGGTGCAAGCGCCGTGGGAGTAAGTCTTGTCGCACTTATACAGCGAACTGTCGCAGCCGGATGTGCAGTACTGGCAAGGCCCTGCGAGGACAGAGGCGGCGAGAGTCGAGATGACGATAGAGAAGGCGAGTCTGTGTTTCAACGGTTGTTCCTTTTTAGATCGCCCCAAGAGGCAGGGCGTAGCGCGCAAAGGGAGGCGATCGATAGGCACGCTCCCACGAATGCCGATGTCCAAGGCCCCATGCTGATGATCGGGCCAAAACACGTACAAAGGGCGCTTACGCCTGAAAGCGCCCTCCATGCTCCGAAACCGAAGAACCCGGCTCCTAGGATCGAGGCCACTAGCAGACCTAAATTCCGCGTTCGAGGAACGATGGTCAGGATGGCACTCAGCGCCTCGGCGCCGATAACCCCCCAGACCATCATCAACCCGACTTCGGTCGTCGCAAGCCCGGAAGCGGCGAGCAACCGAGCCGAAGGCGCGGGCTCCATCGACTTGCCATAAGCGGCTAAGCCTAAGCAAGCCAAGATCGTGACGACAAGGATCGGACGGAGAGGAGCCTTTCTCACGATCCCGTGCCCGGATCCTCGGGCACGGCCGTGCAGTACTCAACTGGATCCGAAGACGAGGACGAGTCGGATGCTCCGGCGAAGGCAGGAATGAGAACCGTGGCGGTTACGGCAACCGCCAGCACCCAAGCCCAGTTCCGATTTTGGCTTTTCATGGTTTCCTTGTCGATCTCTAAGAAGATCGATGACCTATAATACAATCGTTTTTTCGATACCAGACGACTTTTTAAAGTTTATGAAAAAAAGAGTGTTGTCTCTCTCCAGCCTTTGCTTAGGGCTACTCGCTACAGGCGCACTAGCCGCATCGTGGAAGCAAGGCGGCGTACCGCCTTGCTTCGATGATGGCTGTGCGAAAGTCGCCACCTCCGCTTTTGCCACTCCATTCGGAGTTCCACTGGCGTGGATCGGATTGACCTACCAGTTCATGTGGGCGGTCGCCTTGTTCTCCATAACACCATCACCGAGGCTTCGATCGATTTGGAAAGCACTTTCACTCATCGCCGTCTTCATTTCCATCGGTCTCGTTTCAGTCTCGGTTTTCGAGCTTCGGGCGTGGTGCGTCTGGTGCACGCTGTCGGCTCTAAGTTGCCTCGGGGAGTTTTGCGGCCTGCATACGGAAACGGATACGATCCTATCATCTCGGTGGCCAGGGTTCGCTATCATCTGGATGTGTGCAGCCCTTGTGGCAGGGTTCTTAGTGGGAGCAAATGGCGGTCGACGGCTTACGGCCGACCCCCAGCGTGTTCGTGAAGCGGCTACGCGACAGCTAGTAAGGCCCTTATCGCCGATTTGCGGCTCTCCAAACGCCCCGATACTCTTGGTCGTCTTCGCCGATACAACATGCCCGAGCTGTCGGTCGGTCTACCCTAGGCTTCGCCGTCGAGCTCTCCGGGGAGAAATTCGACTGGTATTCCGTCACTTCCCCAACCCTTTTCACCGTGGTGCAAGGGAAAGCGCCGAGCGACTTGAAACCGCGAGGGAGAGGGGAGAGTTCTGGCAAGCCGCCGACCGCGCCTTTGCCCAAGAGGACCCAAGGAAAGCACTGTCTACGTATCCCCCAAAGTCAGGAACTACCGCGATCACCCTTGACATACGCGACGCTAAGAGCCTCAACGCGAAAGGCACTCCGATCCTTATTGAAGTCAGTCCGCACCGCCGGCTTCTTACAACGTTTCCTTAGAAGAGCAGCCCAATCGAGCAGAGCGAGGCGCAAGGCGATTCCGCTCCTTTCCTGGCACTCTCGCGGGTAGACTGCCAATCAATATGGCGATCCAGCCCCTACACGATCGTATCGTCGTCGAAGCCGACTCGAAGGAAGAGAAGACCGCCAGCGGCCTCTACCTTCCCGATTCCGCCCAGGAGAAGCCCCAGCGCGGCACCGTCCTCGCCGTCGGCCCCGGCAAGCGGCTCGACTCCGGCCAACTCTCCGCTCTCGACATCAAGGTCGGCGACACCGTCCTGTACGGCAAGTACGGCGGCACCGAAGTGAGCGTCGACGGTAAGGACGTGATGATCCTCCGTGCGGAAGACGTCCTCGGCGTGATCGCCTAACCCCTCCTCTAGAACAATCTCATGGCTGCTAAGGATATCAAATACACCGACGACGCCCGTCGCCTCCTCGAGGCCGGCGTCGACAAGCTCGCGAACGCCGTCAAGGTCACCCTGGGCCCGCGCGGTCGCAACGTCGTCCTGGAGAAGAAGTTCGGCTCCCCCACCGTGATCAACGACGGCGTCACCATCGCCAAGGAGATCGAGGTCGAGAACCGCTTTGAGAACATGGGCGCCCAGCTCATCCGAGAGGTGTCGTCCAAGACGAACGACACCGCCGGCGACGGCACCACCACCTCGGTCGTGCTCGCCCAGGCGATCTTCAAGGAAGGCATCCGCAACGTCGCCGCCGGCTCCAACTCCACGCAGATCAAGGTCGGCGTCGAGAAGGCGGTCGACGCGATGGTCGCCGAACTCGCCAAGATCTCCATCCCCGTGGACGGCGAGGCCGACGTGATCCGCGTCGCCACCGTCTCCGCCAACGACCCCGAGCTCGGCGAGCTGGTCGGCAAGCTGATCCACCAGGTCGGCAAGGACGGCGTCGTGACCGTCGAGGAGAGCAAGGGCACCGAGACCACGACGGAGACCGTCGAGGGCCTCCAGTTCGACAAGGGCTACCTCTCGCCTTACTTCGTCACCGACGCCACCCGCATGGAGACCGTCTACGAGGAGCCGCAGATCCTCTTCTTCGAGAAGAAGATCGCCAGCGTGCAGGACCTCGTCCCGCTTCTCGAGAAGGTCCTCAAGACCGGTCGCCCGTTCGTGATCGTCGCCGAGGACCTTGAGAACGAGGCCCTCGCGACCCTCGTCCTCAACCGTATCCGCGGCAACCTGCCGATCGTGGCCGTGAAGGCCCCCGGCTTCGGCGACCGCCGCAAGGCGATGCTCGAGGACATGGCGATCCTCACCGGCGGGCAGTTCGTGTCCGACGATCTCGGCATCAAGCTGGAGAACGTCACCACCGACATGTTGGGCTCGTGCCAGCGGATCGTGATCACCAAGGAGACGACGACCATCGTCGGCGGCCGTGGCGACAAGGCCCGGATCGAGGGTCGTCTGAACCAGATCAAGAACCAGATCACGACGACCGACTCCACCTATGACAAGGAGAAGCTCCAGGAGCGGCAGGCCAAGCTCAGCGGCGGCGTCGCCGTCCTGAAGGTCGGCGCCGCCACCGAGACCGCGCTCAAGGAGAAGAAGGCCCGCATCGAGGACGCCCTCGCCTCCACCCGCGCGGCGCTCGAGGAAGGTATCGTCCCCGGCGGCGGCACCGCTCTGCTCCTCGCCTCCAAGGCTCTCGATGGCCTGGATCTCCAAGGCGACGAGAAGATCGGCGTCTCGATCATTCGCAAGGCGATCGAAGCCCCCATCAAGACCATCGCGCAGAACGCGGGCCTTGAGGGTTCCGTCGTCGCCGCCGAGGTGACGCGCACGGGCAACGGATTCAACGCCGCCACCCTGCAGTACGGCAACCTGACCGAGCAGGGCGTCGTCGACCCGACCAAGGTCGTCCGCCAAGCCCTCCAGAACGCCGCCTCCATCTCCGGCCTCCTCCTCACGACCGAGGCGCTCGTCGCCGAGATCCCCGAGAAGGAAGACGAGGGCCACGCCCACCCGCACGCCCACTAACCCTAGGACCGCCGAGCAGCACTCGGCTTGGTAGCTCAGCAGGAGCCCGGCGAACGATGTTCGCCGGGCTCCTGCTGTTTTCTATTGCGATCCAACGTCTTAAGGGCAGCGTCGCTTTCGCTCTCGAACACCGTTGACGTGGCGATGGTTCTACCCTCGTGGGGATCGGGAGGCCTCTGCGGTGTCTGGTTTCCTTTGATCACGGTGTGAGAGCTATGGAACAGACGCGTCCCGTTATAATCGCGTTATGGAACTCACCGACGTCGTGGACGTCTCGCCGTTGGAATCGCTCGACGAGTGGGAGGACGACCTCAAGGAACGGTATCCCACCAAGGATCACACGTTCCGCAACTATAAGGCGGAGGTGCGGCCTACGGTTCGGGAGTTCTACCGGCTCAACCACACCTATCAGACGCGCGACTTCGTACTCGCGAAGAAGCGGGAATACTGCGGCCTGACGCACGGCGAGCGGAGCGTGTGGGAAGCGATGGAATTCCTCAACACCCTGGTGGACGACAGCGATCCCGATACCGACGCGACGCAGATCGAGCATCTGATGCAGACCTCGGAAGCCATCCGCGCGGACGGCCATCCGCGTTGGTTTATCCTCGCAGGACTCATGCACGACCTCGGCAAGGTCCTCTGCCTATGGGGCGAGCCGCAGTGGGCGGTGGTGGGCGACACCTTCGCGACGGGCGTTCGATTCTCGGACAGGGTCGTGTTCTCCGAGTTCTTCCGGGACAATGCCGACATGAACGTGCCCGAGTATCAGACGGAGAACGGGATCTACGAGCCCGGTTGCGGTTTCGATAAGGTCGACCTCAGCTTCGGGCACGACGAGTACATCTACCACGTTACGAAGGACTACATGCCGGAGGAGGCTTTGTACATGTTCCGGTACCACTCGTTCTACCCTTGGCACCGGGAAGGCGCCTACGCGCACCTCGCTTCGGCCAAGGACGACGAGATGATGAAGTGGGTAAAAGAGTTCAACCGATACGACCTCTACACCAAGACGGATATCCGCCCCGATGTGCAGACGCTACGGCCCTATTACGAGGAACTGATCGCGGAGTTCTTCCCGGCGAAGATCCGCTGGTAGAAAACTTCAAGATTCGCGAGGACCGCGCCGACAATCCTTGCGACGATGAAGGGAATCGTGTTCAACGTTCTGGAAGAGGTGGTGGTGGCGGAGTATGGAGACGCTACCTGGGAACTCCTGCTGGACAAAGCGGCGGTGCAGGGAGTCTATACGTCCCTCGGCAACTACCCCGACGAGGATCTCAACCGCCTCGCAGGGGCCGCGTCCGAAGCTCTTGGAACACCCATCTCCGATGTCGTGCGCTGGGTAGGCCGCAGGGCACTCCCAATCTTCGCCTCGCGCTTCCCGCAGTTCTTCGCCGCACACCGATCGGCCCGTACGTTCGTGACGTCTCTCAACGACATCATCCACCCCGAGGTTCGAAAGGTCTATCCCGGCGCACAGACCCCTGAGTTCGACTTCGAATCGCGACCCGATGGTAGCCTTCGCATGACCTACCGCTCCCATCGCCGCCTCTGCGCCTTCGCGCTGGGCCTGATCGAGGGGGCGGCGGATCGCTACGGCGAAGAGGTTCGCATCGAGGAACCCGTTTGCATGCTCCAGGGCGCGGACCGATGCGAGTTCGACCTCGAGTTCTCGCCGAAGCTCATCGCCGTCTGATGTCCGAACTTCGTGGCCAAGACGATCTCCAGGGGGAGATCGTTCGGCTTCAGCGCCGGCTGGAGCGGGAGCGTCAGGCGCGTCTCGAAGCGGAGGCGATCGCGGAGCGTGGACTTCGCGAGCTCTACGACCGCCATCAGGCGGTGCGGCTTCTCCACGACGTCGCGGTCTCGGTGAACGCGGCTCCGTCGGTGGTGGCCGCCCTGCGTACGACGCTTTCGGAAACCTGCCGCCAAGCGGGCTGGCATACGGGGCACGCCTATCTGGTCCATCCCGAGGGCAAAAAGCTCGTTTCGGGCCGGGTCGGCCACGCTTCCGACCCGGTCCTCTTCAACGACTTTCTCACCGTAAGCCAAGAAATGGAGTTCAGCCTCGGCGCGGGGCTTCCCGGACGTGTCTGGGAGCGCAAGGCGCCAGAGTGGATCGAGGACATCGAGCAGGATTTCGGCTTCTTCCGACGCGACGTCGCGCTCGGTCTCGGCCTGCGGTGCGGCTTCGCGGTACCCGTCCTCATCGATGGCGAGACGTTCGCCGTCCTCGAGTTCTTCACGAGCGATCCGCGTCCTCAGGACGACCATTTTCTCGACATCGTCGCCCAACTCGCTTTAACCCTAGGCCGGATGGTCGAGCGGCTCCGGGGGGAGGAGAAGGACAAGCGCCACGTCGCCCGGCTGCACTCCCTTCACGCCATCGATCTCGCGATCACCTCGAGTCTCGACCTGCAACTCACGCTCGGGGTGTTCTTGGACCAGGTTCTCTCCCTCCTCAACGTCCAAGCCGCCGAGGTTCTGCTCTACAACCCTCATACCCACGGGTTGCACCCCGCGATCGGCAAAGGGTTCCGCACCCCACGTTCGACCGCGACGGAGATCCGGCTGGGCCAGGGTCACGCCGGGGCGGCGGCCCTTCGCCGACGGATCGTCCACGTCGCGGACCTTGGCGGCGCGTCCGTGCCCGGCGTTCCCGACGATGAGGCGTTCGCGGGATACCTCGCCGCGCCGCTCGTCTCGAAAGGCCACGTCAAGGGTGTGCTCCAGGTATTCCGGCGCGGCCCGATGCCCTGCGACGCCGATCTGCTGGAATTCGTCGAGGCCCTTGCCCGTCAAGCGGCCATCGCCGTCGACAACTCGACCCTCTTCGAGAGTCTGCAGCGCTCCAACATCGAACTGAGCCTCGCCTACGACGCGACCATCGAAGGCTGGTCGCGCGCCCTCGACCTCCGCGATAAAGAGACTGAGGGCCACACTCGACGCGTGACCGACCTGACGATGCGGCTCGCGCGGACGATGGATCTGCCGGAGGCGGACTTGGTTCACGTTCGGCGCGGCGCGCTCCTTCATGACATCGGCAAGATGGGCATCCCGGATCGGATTCTCCACAAGGAAGGTCCCTTGGACGACGAGGAGTGGGCCATTATGCGAACCCACCCAAGCCTCGCTTTCGAGATGCTCCGCGCCGTCGACTTCCTGCGGCCCGCGCTCGATATCCCCCACGCGCACCATGAGAAGTGGGACGGCACGGGCTATCCGCGCGGACTCACGGCCGAGCAGATCCCCCTGGCCGCCCGGATCTTCGCGGTGGTGGACGTGTGGGACGCTCTCCGTTCGGACCGCCCCTACAAGAAGGGCTGGTCGTTCGACAAAGCCCTCGACCACATCGCCGCCCAGGGCGGACGCCACTTCGATCCCGTGGTGGTCGAGCGGTTCGTGGCGATGATGCGGGCCGAGGGATCGACCCGCTCTTGGGCCGGGCTGGGTCTCGCGGCCTAGTCTCTACTCGAGCTCGATCGTCGCGGGGGGCTTGCTCGTAAGATCGTAGAACACGCGGTTCACTCCTTGGACCTCGTTCACGATGCGGCGGGCGATCGTCTCCAGGGCCTCGAACGGGAGGTCCACCGCGCGGGCGGTCATCGCATCCTCGCTTTCGACGGCCCGCAGAACGATGGGCTGCTCGTAGGTGCGCTCGTCGCCCATGACGCCCACGCTCCGCACGTCGAGAAGGGCGGCGTAGGACTGCCAAATTCCCTTGTGGAGCCCGCGCTGGCGAAGCTCCGAGCGGAAGATCCAGTCGGCCTCCTGCACCATTCGGACGCGCTCCGGCGTAACTTCGCCAAGCACCCGGACGCCGAGTCCGGGGCCGGGGAACGGCTCGCGATCGACCATCTCGTCGGGCAGGCCGAGCTTGCGACCCACATCGCGCACCTCGTCCTTGAACAGCCAGCGCAGGGGCTCGATCAGCTTCATCCGCATCCAGTCCGGCAGGCCGCCGACGTTGTGGTGGGTCTTGATCTTCGCCGCGGTGGGCGATCCCGACTCGATCACGTCCGGGTAGAGCGTGCCCTGCGCGAGGAAGTCGCAGCCTTGAAGCTCGTCCGCGTGATCCTCGAACACCTGGACGAAATCGGACCCGATCGCTTTGCGCTTCGCCTCGGGGTCCGTGACGCCCTTAAGGGAGCCGAAGAAGCGCTCGTGCTCGTGGAACGCCTTGAGGTTCCCGTGGAAGTGGCCGCCGAAGGTATCGATCACCTGTTCCGCCTCGCCTTTGCGCAGCAGGCCGTGATCGACGAACACGCAGACGGCGCGTTCCCCGATGGCCTGGATGAGCAGGGCGGCCATCACCGACGAGTCGACGCCGCCCGAGACGGCGCACAGCACCTTTCCTTCGGGCCCGACGGTCTCCCGGATCTTGGCGACCTCCTCCTCGATAAAGCTCTCGCTCGTCCAGTCGCCGCGCAGGCCGCACACGTCGAAGAGGAACCGCCGGAGGACGGTTTTGCCGTCGGGGGTGTGGGTCACCTCGGGGTGGAACTGGACGCCGTACTTCCGGGCCTCCACGTTCTCCATCGCGGCGACGGGGCACGAGTCGGTCGTCGCGGTGACGCGGAAGCCGGGCGGAACCGCCTCGACCTGATCGCCGTGGCTCATCCAGACGCGGTTGCTCGCGAGACCGGCGACCAGCCCGCCCTTCGCTTCGAGCGACTCCGTGTCTCCGACGACCTCTTCGTTCGGCATCCCGGCGACGAGTTCCCGCAGGCCATACTCCTTGTGGTCGGCCCGGGCGACCCGGCCGCCCAGGCGGTGCGCCATGAGTTGCTGGCCGTAGCAGATACCGAGGGTCGGCACGCCTTCGAGGACGGAGAAGTCGAGATCGGGGGCACCTTCCTCGCGCACCGACCGAGGGCCGCCGCTGAGGATCACCGCCTCGGGCCGCTCCTCCGCGATCCGCCGCGCGGCGTCGGTCCAGGGCACCATCTCGGAGTACACGCCGAACTCGCGCACACGTCGGACGATGAGCTGGGTGTACTGGCCGCCGAAGTCGACGACCAGAACGCGCTGGTGGGTCATGCGACGTTGTACCCCACGGAGGGCGGAGGGCGGAGGACGGTGGGCCGCGCCCGATGCGCGTTCCCCCTCGCCTGTATCCCGCGGCCTGTTGGGCGGGGGGCGGG
>Ga0160428_1000355_pt1 | contig 53618 bp, 56 predicted proteins | sample SolpanmetagenomM_FD_108198 | JGI IMG/M metagenome (GOLD analysis project Ga0160428, IMG submission 108198) | Solar panel surface microbial communities from Lawrence Berkeley National Laboratory, California, USA - M | ecosystem: Engineered > Built environment > Solar panel > Unclassified ... | reverse complement strand
TCGACGCCCGGCGTCAGGATGTTTTCCGGATGGCCCGGGGTTTTGGAGTGGAGTTGGCGGAAGTTCTTCAGCTCGCTCAGCGGGAGATCGTAGCCCGTGAGATGAAGAAGCGAGTAGAGGAGCATCGAGCCGTGGCCCGCGCTGAGGATGAAGCGGTCGCGATCAAACCACTTCGGATCCTTAGGGTCGAACTTCAGGTGCTTCGACCAAAGGGCGTACGCGGCGGCGGCCATCCCCAGAGGGAGTCCCGCGTGGCCGCTTTTGGCGGCCTCGACGGCATCGAGGGAGAGCCCTCGGATCGTGTTGATGCTCCGCGTACGCAAGTCGGACATAGAGCCTAGGGTACCAGGGGAGAGCCGGCCCCCTATTTCCTAGGCCCTGCCTCCTAGACCGCCCCTTCTTTCTTCAGTTCGTCGAGGATGAACAGGCCGCCCTTCTCCCAGTCTTTGAGGAATCCGTCGAGGCCGTTCTTGGTGAGGGGGTGCTGGAACAGCATGCCCATAGTCTTGTAGCCCATGGTCGCGATGTGAGCGCCCGCCTTGATCGCATCCAGGACGTGGAGCGGGTGGCGCACCGAGGCGACGAGGATCTCCGAGTCGTAACCGTAGACGTCGATCATGTTGACCGAGTCGCGCACCGCCTGCATACCGTCGCCGCCGCCGTCATCTACCCGGCCCACGAAGTTGGAGATGAACGTCGCCCCCGCCTTGGCGGCGAGCAGGGCCTGCGGCACGGAGAAGACGAGGGTCACGTTCGTGCGGATGCCGCGCTGGGTCAGCTCCTTCACGAGCTTGATCCCCGGCTCGATAAGCGGGACCTTGACCACGACGTTCGGGTGCCAAGAAGAGACCTCCATGGCCTCCTTGAGCATCGTGTCGTAGTCCGTCGCCACGACTTCCGCGCTGATGTCGCCCTCGGGCACCAGCTCGCAGATCTTGAGGATCGTCTCTTTGAATCCCTTCCCGCTCTTGGCGATGAGGGTGGGGTTGGTGGTGACTCCGTCTAGGATGCCCCAATCGGCGGCCTTTGCCACTTCCTCAACGTCGCCGGTGTCCACGAACAGCTTCATAGTCCCCCGAGTATACGCCCCCGGCAGTCGAACGCCGCCTGCAGTAAGATGGGCGGACGATGGGTAAAGGAAGGCTTGAGGCATTCAGCGACGGGGTGCTCGCCATCCTCATCACCATCATGGTTCTCGAGCTGCGCCCCCCGGAGGGGCACCGATTCGCGGACCTCCTGCCGCTCTGGCCCAAACTGGGCGGCTACATCCTGAGCTTCATCTACCTGGGCATCTACTGGAACAACCACCACCACATGCTCCATGCTGCGAAGCGGATCACCGGAGCGTCGATGTGGGCGAACCATCACCTCCTGTTCTGGCTTTCCCTCGTGCCGGCGGTGACGGCCTGGGCGGACGAAAGCCATTTCGCGACCGCCCCAATGGCGGCCTACGGGATCGTCCTCTTCATGTCGGGCGCCGCCTATTCGATTCTTCAACGCACGCTCACCCGCGACCACGATCCCGACTCCGTGCTGGCCCGTGCCTTTCGACGTGACTGGAAGGGGACCAGTTCGGTGGCGCTTTACGTTGTCGGAACCCTCGTCGCCTTCGTCAGTCCCTGGGTCTCGGGAGCCATCTACGTCTCGGTCGCGTTGATGTGGCTTATCCCCGATCGCCGAATCGAACGGGAGTTGAAACGCGCAGACTCTCACCCCGAGGTCTAGCGAGCCGTCACGGTCTCCTGCATCTACCGGGCGAGTCGTACGATCATCCGCGCGTGCCGCCCGAGAAGCTCGGGATCGAATCCCGCGCGCTCGAGCTGATACCGACAGAGAAGCTCGATCTGCTCCCCCAGGACCGGCTCGTAAGAAGGCTGGGTTAAAGACCAAGGAAGGGAAAAAGGGATCGTGTAACGTGAGCCGCTAACGACGCGGACTTTCTCCTCACCGGGATCGGCTTGTCGCCATCTTGTGCGGCAGACGAAAGAAGGGCGCAACATTCTTGGTCTTCGGACCAAAGCCGTGTGGTCATCGTTGAACCGCCGTACAATACGACCATGAGACGCGGGGAGACCACGGAACCCCCTCGACCGACGCCGGTCGCGGACCACCGAGAACTGTCGCGTCTTTCGCCGAGGGAACGCCAAGTCCTATCCCTCGCCGCCGCCGGTCACCTGGACAAGCAGATCGCTGTCTTGCTTGGCGTTACGCTGAACACCCTGCGGACCTACTGGACCCGCATTCGGGGCAAGCTCGGCGAGACCTCCCGAAGCGCGCTCGCCGCCCTTTACGCGGCGGACGAGGCCTCGGCCGGTCCCCTCAACCCCATCGAAGGCGCGAACTGGCACATCGACATCGAGCGCCAGACCCTGGTCTTCTACGGCGAACGCGACCTTTTTCCGCACGGTGAGATCCCCCTTGAGCAGGCGATCACGCTTTACCACGCGGAAGATCGGGAAAAGGTCGGCGAGTTGCTTCAGGAGGTCCAGACGCGGGACATGCCGCCCTTCAACTTCGCCGCTCGCGTCATCACGTCGTACGGCGTCGAGGTCGCAAGCGCCTACGTGGAGACGGTCCGCGACGAGACGGGCAAGATCGTGCGCGTCGTCGGGCGACACGTTCCCTTTTTCAATCTCACAGGCAACGGATCCCGAGGGGTTCAGGTCGGGGGTTACCGTCGCGATCTCGACACCGGCGAGGTCATGGCGGACGAAGGCTTCCGCTCCCTCTTTCGTATCCAGCCCGATGAGACCGATCTTATCCAAGCCGGCTCGTCCCGCATCTGCCCCGAGCATGTTGGCACCCTGCGAAAGGCGGTCGCGCTGATGGTCGAGCGGGGCGAAGGAAGCCGGGTTCTGAGCGCCCGACTCTGTTTTGAGGGCGGGGACCGCCTTTGGATCACGCTGAAGGTCCGTCTAGAGCTTCAAGGCGGCCGTCCGAAAGCCCTAATCGTGACCGTCGTCGGCTACGACTAGGGTGTCCGACTCAGTTCGTAGCGGTTCCGAAAACGCCATGTGCCGTCGCGCTCGAACTCCTCTTGAATCGTCAGGCGATCGGCCGTCACGAGGAAACGAAATCGAACCTCGCCTCGAACGGTGGGAGAGAAACCTAGAAAGGCGGGCGTACCGTCCTGGAGTCGGACGAGACGGTACTCGCCGTCGAGCCGGTGCGATCCTCGGGCGTCGATCGCGAAGCGACCCTCCCCGAGGGGCCGGATCGTCGTCGTATCGAGGTTGGCGTAATCGGGGAAGCGGGCGGCAAGGCGCAGACCGTCGCCTTCCCGCGCGACGGCTACCATCGTCGCCGTCGAGGTTCGGACCTGCGTCCGATCGTCCGCAAACTCAAGGGAGCCCTTCCAGGCGCCCTCGCACCGAGCCAGCAGGCGCACGGCATCGATCGGCGAGAGGGCTGGAAGCTCCGTCGCTTTCCGGTAGATCGCTCCTCCGAGGGCCAGAACGAGAAACGCGCTCGGCAGAACGACGGAAGGACTCCAAAGCGCTCCCGTGCCGGGCGTCCAAAACGTGCGTCGAGCGAAACGGACCGCGCGGGCGGAAGGCGCGAACCCAATCGGCGTAGAGGCCGAGGGTGTGGCGTCGGCGAGACGGATCGAGAGGAGCGAGGCGAGCAGAACAACGGAGACGCCGACGCCCGCGCGCCGCAGGTGGACGCGCATCCGCTCCAAGGCTCGCGCGACGCGCATCCGGGCGGCGTTCTCGCCCACGCCAAGGAATCGGCCGACCTCGGCGAGGCTCCTTTCGTCTGCAAAGCGCAGGAGCACAGCCTCCCGGTCGCCCGCTTTGAGAGCAGCAAGCGCGTCGTTCAGGTGCGGTTCGACGGTCACCCATGCTTCATCCGGCGTTTCCGGCTCCTGGTAGGCACGTCGCTCCCGAATCCTTCGGCGCGACTCCTCCCGCACGAGATTCATCGACACAAGTCGGACGGCGCCGAAAAGCCAACCGGCGAGCGAAGCGTCGTCCGGGAAGCCCTTCCTCATCAGCAAGAGGAACGCCCCTTGGGTGGCGTCTTCCGCGAGGGATCGGTCGCCGGTCTCCCGCAAGGCGGCGGAGAAGACGAGCCTCTCGTGGCGGCGGCGCAGGTGCGTGAAGGCGACTTCGTCCCCCTGCTCTCGGTAGCGGCGCAGGAGGAGGCCGTCGGCGATCCGGACTTCGGCGCTGCAGGCATCGCTCATCGCTCCACGGGAAGGATGGCGCACCCGATGGCGGGCGCGCGGGCGATCTTGATCGCCTTCCCGGCGGCAAGGGCGCGCAGGGCGTCCCGGAGGGGGGTCTTCCGCACCGCTCGCTCGTCGACCGCATCATCGAGCCCACCTAGGTAGCGAAGTCGACCGCCTTTGTCCAGGACGGCGAAGGTCAACGACTGGCCGATGCCGTACCGGCGCATCAGGGCGCCCTCCTCGTCCTCCAGAAAAGGAACCTTCAGGTATGCGCGCTCGGGAAGATCGACCGGGCGATCGGAAAACTGCTTGCGGCCGGTCCGGACCGCGACGAAGGCGAAGCCTTTCGGACCGAAATCCTTTACGAGACGCTGAAGGCGGGCCTTATAGTAGACGGTCACACCGCACTGCTCGTTGAGGAAGACAGCGACGAGATTGCGGCCGCTCCGTATGGCGTCGAGGCTCAGGGGCTCTCCACCGCCGACACGGGGCAAAGGCTTCGCAGCGGCCTCGACGGGAACCGGTCGAAGGAGCGGAACCATCCGTAGCGCATCCCGGATCTCGTTCGACAGTCGCCACGCCATCATGCGGTTCTGCATGACGAGGATCGTCTCCCGCTTCCCCAAGCGCGTCTTCCGCGGCCGCATCGCGAACTCACAGTAGAAGCCGTAGGGATCGCCGCCTAGGTACCGCAGGCCGTCGTCACCCTTGCGGATGCCAAGGACGCTCTTCGGCGCGTCGACTTGAGCGAGAAGCGAAGGGGCGTTCAAGAGGAGGTTTGGCTTGCCGTCGATAAGCCGACCCACCTCCGCGAGAAAGCGGCCAAAGTCCCGAGGGCTCGTCCAGAGCTCGTTGCCGAGAGCGTCCACGTAGAGGTGGTAAGGATCGAGCGTCGGCTCACCGAGAGCGTAGTGGCCCCTCGCCGCGCCTTTGGGCGGCGGGCCGTAGGCGCTGTCGACCATTCCAAGGGGGTGGAAGACCTCCTCGGCCACGACCTCCGGCGCGGGCTTTCCTCCGGCTCGCGCCACCACCCGTTCCAAGAGGGCTTCGTTCGCCGCCGAAACGCCTTCGGTGGTCCCCGGCTGGACCTCCGGGGCGGGCACGGTGAACGGGGTCGGCGGCGCGTCCGGTGCGTCGCCCCCTGATTTTATGAATGCGAAACCGCTCGTGCCCCGCATCAGGTCTCGCACCGTGACACGCTCTCCCCATCCTTGGGGACCCGCCGGAATCGCCGCCTCACCCAGCATCTCGTTCACGCGCCGATCCAAATCGAGCCGCCCCGCCGCCGCCAAACGCAGGGCGGTAGCGTGCAGCACAGGCGTGCCCATCGTTCCCGCTTGGAACGTCGTCGCCTCTCCAACGCGCTCCGTATCGCCCGCTTGACGGACGCCGTAGGTCCCGATCTCCGGCGCGCCATCGTCCTCGATCCGAACGACCGCCAGTCCTGCCGTGCCCGCCTCGCGCATGCGCCGGGGAAGGTCGAGGGACTCGAAACCCCGTCCTTTAGGGCTCAACGCGGGCCGGGCGGCGAACGCCGTCACGAGACGGCCGCGCAGGACGACCGTGCCCTCCTTCGTTCGCAACAGGCCGTTTCCCCGCGCGTCGAACTCGCCGGTCGCCTGCCCGTAGGCTGGGTTCGGATCGAGGCGAAAACCCCTTTCTCCAACGCGCGTCGCTCCGATCGACTCGGCCCCCGAGCGCAAGGTGAGCCGCTCGCCCGTCCGCTCGACCTGAAGGAGCTTCGGATCGTCCCGGTCTCCAAACTCCACCTCCCACCTCGCTTCGGGAGGTGGAGTCGCGTAATGAGTGCCGACCACCGCCACGCCGACCTCGATCCGGTCGCCCACCATGCTGTCCGGGATGCCCACGCTCATGCCGTGCTCGCGGCGGCTGACCGTGAACCGGGTTCGCAGGACGAGCAGGTCGCCTTTATGCTGCCCGTTCGTCCTCTCCTCGGCGCGTCCGGGCAGGAAGGTCGCGACGACGTCGAGCCGCTTGGGGCGGGTCACTCCCCGGCAGGTAAAGTCGGCCAGCACCACACCCTCGTAGCGGTCCTTGGCGACCTCCCGAACACGCTCCACCTTACGGATCGCGAGGGTGATCTGGGGCCATCGCTTTTCGTTCAAAGCGTAGCCCCGGGCGGTGGCGGTGTAGCCGTCGTTCGCGAACTGGACGCTCGACACGTCCACCGCGAGTCGGCCGGTGGCACTCCGGGGACGACTCGGATCGAATCGGACGAAGCCCGAGATCCCTTTGGCGTATCCGACGATGGGCTCCAAAGGCGAATCGAGCGTGAGACTGACGGCGCTGATCGCCTTCGGATCGCGGTAGTCGAAGTCGAGGAGAGGCATGACGGAAAAGAGTGTCCACCCGGAAGGGAAACCGCACAAGTTTTTTAACCCCCTCTCCATTCGGTCTTCAGAGGGAGATGCGATCTTGATCACAAGCAGGATCGCACAAAGAGGGCATGGATCGCGTCTTACTCGGATCACGTAAGCCAGCGCCCTTTCCGGGAAAACTTAAATTCTTTCAAGGGAGGAACGAACTCGAAGCTGTCCTGCGTTCTAGAGCGAAACAATGGTTGGGATCACACTACTTGCGCAACACTCCTCCGTCGCCTACCTCGACGGCGGTACCGGTAGCATGCTTCTTCAAGCGGCCTTGGCGGGCACGCTCACGGCGGCCTACTTCGTGAAGTCGCAATGGGCGCTCCTCAAGGCCAAGTTCGGACGCCGCACCACGAAGTGACGGACGGACGGCTCGGAGCCTCGTTCCGCGATCCGAGCGGCTTCGTCTTTCGGCGTGACGGGGTTCTCTACCGCCAAGTCAACGCCTCTTACGCTTCGGATCTCAAGCTTCTTTTCGGCAGCGGGCTTCACGACGCGTTGGTCGCCGACGGGCTCCTGATTCCCGCCGAGCGTCTCGGACCGGAGTTCGGGTCGACCCCAGAAGCCGTCGACGTCCTGCGTCCGGAAGTCGTTCCGACGGTCTCCTATCCGTACGAATGGTGTTTCGGAGCCCTACGGGACGCCGCCCTCCTGACGCTGGAGATCGCCCGTCGCGCCCTCGACAAGGACATGGTCCTCAAGGACGCGAGCGCGTACAACGTGCAATTTCGGTCAGGAAGGCCCATATTTATCGATACGCTATCCTTTGAGACCTACCAAGAAGGGGAGCCCTGGATCGCGTACCGCCAGTTCTGCGGCCATTTTCTCGCACCGCTCGCACTGATGGCCCTAGTAGACGTGCGCCTCGGATCGATCCTTCGAACGAATCTCGACGGCATTCCGCTCGATCTCGCCTCCTACCTTCTGCCCGGCATGACCCGCCTCAAGCCCGGCTTGTCGATGCACCTTCACATGCACGGGAAGGTCGTCAACCAAGCCGCGAGCGAGAACGTGCGAAAAGTCAGCTTCTCCAAGACGAGCCTCCTCGCGACGCTCGATAGCCTCCGGGGCACGGTCGAGGGTTTGCGCTGGAACCCGAAGGGCACCCAATGGGCTGGCTACTACGACGAGACGAACTACAGCCACGCGTCGATGACGGAGAAGCGGCGCCTCGTTGCCCAGTTGCTCGACGGAATCGCGGGGACGTGCTGGGACCTAGGCGCGAACACGGGCGAGTTCAGCCGAATCGCCGCCGAGCGGGGACTCGACACCGTCGCCTGGGACATCGATCCCGGCGCAGTCGAGCGCGCCTACGCCCTCCATGCGCCCGGCGTCCTGCCCCTTCTCCAGGATCTCACGAATCCTTCTCCCGGCCTCGGCTGGGCGAGCCAGGAGCGAGATTCCCTCGATGCACGGGGACCGGCCGACGTCGTGTTGGCTCTCGCGCTCGTCCATCACCTAGCCCTAGGGAACAACGTCCCTCTCAGCGACGTGGCCGCCTACCTCGCCCGTCTTGGGCGTCACGCGATCGTCGAGTTCGTGCCCAAAGAGGATTCTCAGGTCCGGCGCCTTCTCGCCAGTCGCCGGGACGTGTTCCCCGACTACACGCGCGAAGGGTTCGAGGCCGCCTTCGCGCCATACTTCGAGACGGAGGCCCGGGAAGCGATCAAGGGCACGGCCCGCACCCTGTATCGGTTGAGGCGACGTTGAAGCGGGAGCGAGAGCCTCTTCCCTGCTACCCGGTCGCCGCCGCCGCCTTCCCCGTGCTCTCGGTCTACGCGGCGAACCTTGCCTACGTGCCGGTCTCCCAGGTGGTCCGCCCACTCCTCGCGGCCGCCGCCGCCGCCGCGCTCCTGACCTTGGGGTTCGGACTTGCCCTCCGTAGCGCGGCGCGCGGCGCGGCGGCGGCCACCGCGCTCGTGCTGTGGACGTTCGCCTTCGCCTGGTTCCGCGACCACACGGGGGGAGTCCTCTCTGGCGTAGACCCCACCGTGGCCTGGGGGATCGTGGCCGTTCTCATAGCCGGGCTCGCCGCGTGGCGCCTGACGACGGTGCGGGCACTCAACGTCCTCGCCTCGGCGGTAGTGGTCGTTGCCCTCGCGAATCTCGGTCTGAGCCTGCTCCGTGCGAACCAGCTTTCGGCACGTTCGCCGCGCGCCGCCCTCGGCGCCGCATCGGTCGCCACGGATCGCCCCGACGTTTTCTACATCGTTCTCGACGGGCACGGCCGTTCCGATTCGATTCGGCGCGCGATCGGCTATGACAACGCCGCCTTCGTCGAAGGTCTCCAGAAGCGAGGCTTCTACGTGGCGGATCGAGCCCACTCGAACTACGTCCAGACCGAACTCTCGCTCTCGTCGTCGCTGAACATGGACTTCGTCCAGGATTTGCTTCCGAACGTGAAGCCGGGCGAAATCGAGCGCAAGCCCCTGGAAGGATTGATCGACGACAGCGAGGTCGTGCGCCGGTTCCGCGCCAAGGGCTACCGGTTCGTGGCGGTCACCAGCGGCTTCCCTCCGGTCAGTTTCCCCGACGCCGATCTTCACCTCGGCTCCCACTGGGGGGGCTCGATGATCGAGACGACCCTTCTCCAGATGACGCCCTTCGCGCGGGGCGGCGTCGTCGAGTCCCAGTTCGTCGCCCGGCGCAAGAACCTGATCGGGGCCTTTGAAAACCTCGGATCTCTCGCCGCGCCGACCGCAAGCCCGCGTCTGGTAATCGCCCACATCCTCGCGCCCCACCCGCCCTTCGTCTTCGGTCCGAACGGGGAGACCGTTCGGCAGAAAGGCGGCTTCGGCTTCTGGGACGGCGACGACTACACGACCTTCGCCGATACGAGCGAGGCATACCAGCGAGGCTACGCGGGACAGGTCGCTTGGGTAGAAAAGCAGACCCTCGCCGCCATCGACCTTTTGCTTTCCCGCCCTGGCCCCAAGCCGATCATCATCGTCCAGGGCGACCACGGCTCGAAGCTCCACCTCGCGCAGAACTCGCTCGCGAAGACCGATCTGCACGAGTGCTTTCCGATCCTAAACGCCTATCTCGTGCCGAACGCGATCCGCAAGGACCTGCGCCCGGACATCACCCCGGTCAACTCCTTCCGCCTCGTGCTCCACGATCTTTTCGGCGACGACCTTCCACCGCTTCCAGACCGAAGCTGGTACTCACGCTACGCGACGCCGTACGACTTCACCGAGGTCACCAGCCGGATCGGACCGGTCAAGGGGGCGACGCTCCCCACGAAGGTCAAGGCATAGGCTAGCCTTTGGGCGTCTCGCCGTTCACGGCGATAATGTAGCGGTAGGCCGCCTGCCCCCCTCGGATCGCTTCCTTCTGAGCATCAGGAGCGAGCGTAAGCGCGTTCAGCGTCCGCACGTACGCGGGGTAGCCGTCGCTCTTGAGGTAGTAGGCGGGTTGAAAGCCCGTCTGGTCCGCCATCATCGCGCCGACGTCCCTCCCTCCGTTGGTGATACCGCCGTAGTAGACGTGCAGCACGCCGAGGGCGAACCAAGGGCCGGTTTTCGCGCTCGCCGCGACCTCGTCTAGGAAGGCCTGGGTCACCGGCTTAGGGGTGGCGGGCGTCGTCGAGCCGAGAGCCGCGAGATCGGCCTTGAGGAAGGCCAGCACGTTGCGCTGGTCCGCGCCGTAGGGCACGTTCGGGGCGCCATCGAGGATACGAGCGACCGCCTCATGGACCAGTTCGCGCTGCTGAAGATGCTCGATGAGCCCCGCCTTCGTGAGCTTGCCAGCCATCACGGTCTCGATGAACGCGGTGTGGCTCACAACGTCGTGGTTGTCGCCGAAAGAGTCGTGGAGCACGCGAGAGAAGGGCTTGGGCCGTACGGTCAGGGTGCTGTAGAGACGCACGAGGTCGTAGGGGTGACCACCCTGCGTTCCTTTGACGTTCTCGACCACCGCCGCCCGCGCGGCGAGAGGTCCCTCGAACGCGGGGAGGCTCAGCGTGCCGTCCGCGCCCGTCTTGCCCACGAAGGGCTCCGGCTCGCCGGGAACCGAGGCGGTGAGCTCGGCCCCGGCGGCGGGCTTACCGTCCTTGAGCACGGTCACGACCCAGGTGCCGTCCTTGCGCGCCGCCGAGAGTTCAAGGGGCAAGCCGAGGCTCCGCGCGGACGCCTCCGGGTTGGCCGCCGCCTTGGCGTAGTACTTCAGCCAGAATCGGCCTCGGCCTTGGGCGGTCTTGTCGAGAACGCCGTAGTCGAGGCTCGCGGCGGCGCGGTCTCCCGCCGGGGCGAGGAGCCGGTTCGCGTCGGCCTTGAGGACGAAGGGCTCTGTGGTCGAGGCCCAGGCCTTCACCTTCGCCGCACGCTCGGCCATGGGCAACGGGGCATCGGTCGGGACCTCCTGGAAGGCGATGGCGACGGTCTTTCCCGCCGGGTCGAGGGTGGCCCACAGGAAGTGGGCGGGGGCGAGAGTCGGGAGGGCGATCAGCGCGAGAAAGGGGAGCGTACGGATCATGGGTTGGACTCCTCGACCGGGTTCGCTCCGGCGGGAGAGGGATCGAAGGTGGGCGTGCCTTGCGGCCCGAAGAAGCGGTAGCCCAGGAAGACGACGACGATCAGGAGCAGGCCGACGAAGAGGGTCGTCGGCCAAGGCCGTGCCTTCACGGAATCTTATTGACCCGCCAGAGATCCTGCTTTCGCAAGGCGTCGAGCTTCAGTCCCTTGGCGTGGCCGTCCGCGAACGAAACGTTCGCTATCTGTCCGCCGTGGCGCGCGAGGACGCGACCGAACGAGTCGGATTTCCAGGTGGTCGAGTCGGCGGGGTTGTAGCCCACCCACATGCTAGGCGGCTTGACGTAGTAGTAGCTGCCAACGAAACCCTGGCCTGCGACGTAGATCGTACTCTCGGTAAAGGCGAGGGTGTTGGCGGCGTCGCCGAAGGCGGTCAGGGAGACCGGCAGACCCGCGTTGGCCGACATCGTGCTCGTCGCGCAGCTCTTGTTCGATGCGTCGGAGCCGGGGCTGTCCGGACCGTCGGGACAACCGGGAGCGGGGTTGAGGTAGGTCGCGTTATAGCCGTAGGTGGTGTCGCGGTAGTAGTTCAGGCCGCCATCTTTCTCGTAGATGGAGTACATTCCCGCGCCGTTCTTGAACGAAGGACAGACCAGGAACTTCGGCGACTTGATGTAGCCCTGATTGAACTGCACCGGCCAGGGACCGGAGAGCGCGTCCGTTCCACCACCCCCGTTCGAGAACCACGCGGGCGTCGCCATGTCGTCGTAGTCGCCGCCGTACATCTGCCAGGCGACGCCGAGTTGCTTAAGGTTGCTCACGCACGACGTCTTCTTCGCGGCCTCCTTGGCCTGGGCGAAAACCGGGAACAGGATGGCGGCGAGGATCGCGACGATGGCGATCACGACGAGAAGCTCGATCAGGGTGAAACCTCTGACGGCGCGGGCGGGGACGGGTGGAACTCTCATGACCTTCAATCTGGACAACAAAGTCATGATTCACCGATCCAAACACGAGCCGCTTGACGAATCTGACGGAGACGGAACAATCACGACTAGAAAGTCATGATTCGTCGTCCGTATACGTCGGGGGCGGGTTTTCGACCACCGCTTCGCCAGGATTCAGGCGGGGATCGCCGCGTCCTCGTCCGTCGTCCCGCCCATCGCGTCGAGACTCCGCACGAACCAGGTCCCGGCGAGCGCGATCGACGTGGCGAGGGTCGCGGTAAGCGTCAGGGCGTAGGTCATCGGTAGAGATCGTTGGAGGGCGCGCCGCGCCCTTAAGGGGCGGCTTGACCTTTGGCCGGGGATTGAGGAGAGAGCCGCAATTTCCCACGCCTGCTCGCCATCGGTAGACTCCTACCGTGCCCGAACCCACCGCCGACCTCCGGATTCTGCGCAAGCGGCCCCTCGCCGCCGCCGCGGTCCTCCATGAGGAGCTTCCGATTGGCGACGAAGTCTCCACGTTGGTCGCTTCGACCCGCGCCCAGGTCGCCGACATGATCCATGGGCGCGACGCGCGGATTCTCGCCATCGTCGGCCCCTGTTCGATCCATGATCCGGAGGCGGCGCTGGAGTACGCGCGATGGTTGAAGCCGATCGCCGATCGCCTCGCCCCGAAGATGCTGATCGCGATGCGCGCGTATTTCGAGAAGCCGCGAACGACGGTGGGTTGGAAAGGCTTCGTCAACGACCCCGATCTGGACGGCAGCTACCACATCAACAAGGGCGTGCGGCTCGCGCGCCAGCTCCTCTTGGACATCAACGGCCTCGGCCTTCCGACCGGTTCGGAGTTCTTGGACCTCCAGCTTCCGCAGTTTATCGACGACGTCACCGCCTGGGTCGCCATCGGGGCGCGGACCGCCGAAAGCCAGGTGCATCGCGAACTCGCTTCGGGCCTCTCGATGCCGGTCGGCTTCAAGAACGGCACGGACGGCAACGTCGGAAGCGCGGTAGACGGCGTCCAGACCGCGAGCGCTTCCCACTGGTTCCCCTCGGTCACGAAGGACGGCATCGGGGCGATCTTCCAGACCGCAGGCAATCCCGACAGCCACGTCATCCTGCGGGGCGGCAGCCGAACGGGTCCGAACTACGATGCCGCGCACGTCGCCTCGGCGGTCGCGGCGCTGTCCGGGCGTGGCCTGCCGACGCGCGTGATGATCGACTGCAGCCACGGCAACTCGCTTAAGGACCACACGCGGCAGGGAGCGGTGGCGCGGGACGTCGCCCGCCAGATGGCCGAGGGATCGCCCCACATCCTTGGCATCATGATCGAGAGCAACCTCGTCGCCGGGCGGCAGGACTACGTTCCCGGCCAGCCGCCGACGTTCGGACAGAGCATCACGGACGCCTGCATCGATCTCGGAGAGACGGAGACGATTCTCGACGAGGTCGCGAACGCGGTTCGCGTTTAGAGTCTCTTTCGCACTTTCTACGGCCTGCAGGAACGCGGCTCGCAGCGGAAGGGCTACTTTCCCTTCTTGCGGGCAGCGAGGGAGGAGCGCAGGCAAGAGTCGAAGGGCGGTTTTAGAAGCGTCCGATTTCCCGGCGTACCGAGAAAAACGACGAGATGAACGCGTTTTTTCTCGGACCGAGGGCCCGGCAAAGTCCAGAGTGGAGTCGAACGCGCGGGCGGACGTCAGGGCGGGCATGGGGATAGACGTTCTAACCGCAGGGGGAGCCTTTGTTTATCCCGTGAGCAGTAGGGCGATCGAGACGTCCGATGTCGAGGGTTCGCGCCGCGTTCGACATTCCATGGCTTTGGCCGTACGTTCGGTACTCGGCCGGCAACGAGCCGCGTCGCTCCCGGCGTAGTCGTTCAGCTCGTGGGGCGGCGATGGCGTCGTCGCCCTGAGAGGTACCTTGCATCAATGGCAGTCGAAGTCAAGTCCGAGGCCCTCAACGTCGGGAACAACCGTAACGCGCACGATCAGAAGATCACCGAGTACATGGAGCAGGGTTGGGACATCCTCAGCACCGTCCCTCTCCAAGTCACCAACGGACTCACGGCGAGCGTCCTCGTGACGTTCATTCGCGACGACGAAGAGGGCGACGAAGAGTAACCCTCGCCTAGCCTGTAAGTCGTCTAACGGCCTTGAGCCTGCGGAAAGGCTTAAGGCTATAAAACGACAAAGAGCCGTCCAGGTTAGTGAACGGCTCTTATCGGACCAAGTTTGGTGGAGGATAGCGGGATCGAACCGCTGACCTCCTGCATGCCATGCAGGCGCTCTCCCAGCTGAGCTAATCCCCCGGTCGAGTGATATTAAACCCTATCCAAGGACAAAGGGCAAGGGGTGAGGCGAAAGAAGGTGGCATCGCTGGGACTTTTTCCCTTTTCCGTTCCCCATTCCACCCTTTATGGCAAAACTCCGGCACCTTCCGCGCGTCAAGGCCGTAACCCTTTGCGAGAGAGACCCATGAAGATCACCGATTTCGAGAGCGGCCGGAGCCTGAACGACGTTTGCCTGATCCTGACCCGCGAAGAGGCGGAGGAACTCTGCGGATACCTGTCCCGCCTGACCGCCCAGCCCGAAGTGCGCCACGTGCATCTGACCGAGCTTCAGGGCGCGAGCGTCCAGCGCGAGCTGGCCGTGGCTTTGGCGGCTTAGAGGAACGGTTCTAGCGGCATGATCTTGACTAGGCCGCAGCACCATCCCTCTCTCACGCCCGCAGAGCCGTTCTGGCGCTACCGGGCGGACACTCCGGATCGGACCGACCGGGTCGATCGGGGGCACGACGCGGTGGCTCTCGTGGTGCCCCCGGTGGCGGATACCTAGCGCGATTTGCCCCGCGCTTTCGATCCCAAAACGCCCAACGTTCCCCTCAAGGATCGCGGCGCCCAGGCGTTCACCGTGCTGGACGCGAGCCGCGAAGGCCGCCGCGACGCATTCTGCTGAGTTTGGTGCAGGAGCCTCGGGTCGCCCAGCCCGCCGCGCTCCTCATGAAGGGTCCCTTGAACCCGACGGACCGCTACCTCGCGGTCATCGCCCACCCCAAAGAGCGGCCATAGAGTCTGAAAGCGCCCGACAGCCCTCGGGCGCTGATCCGGGACGATCGGGACGGGCTGAGGGTCGACGGCGGGGCGAAGGGCACGTTCTTCGCTTCGCTGACGGGTCTTCTCACCCGGCGGCGTCCGAAGGAGGCCGCCGACGCCTACGCCTGGCTCGGCGCGGACTACCGCGCCGAGGTCGGGGAGCGACATCCCAAGGGAGGGGACGCCGGGGTCGATCTCGCGGACGTGACGCGAGACCCGATCGACCGAAGCGTGGCGGCGCGTTTCGCCCAGGCGGCCGGAAAGGCCGACCCGACTAACCGGGTCTACCTGAGCTACCTCGCCGCCGCCTAGGGAACGGAGACCGGCGTCAGCTTCAGGCCGTTCTTCGACGCGTTGAAAAAGGTCCATGAGGACAAGGATCTGAATTCCGCGACCCTTTTCGGCCTGATGGACACCGGAACCTACCCGGTGCTGCCCGCCCGCGAAGCGAGTCGCCTCGCCTTCGAGTTCGAGAAGACGCCCTACTTCCTGTTCTTGCGGGGCTTCGGCTTCGGCCCCATGGATGCGGAAGACCTGCGGCGCGTCTACCTGGCCTCTTGGGGGTTGCCGAAAAATAGCCGCTACGGGGTTTATCAGTACCTGTCAGGACGGCTCGGTTCCGAGATGGGACACTACCATCCAAGAGGCGTGGATCCAATCTGGCGGTTAGGACATATCGACCAAGAGCAGGGCATCCGCGCCAAGCTCGACGCCTACTTCGGGATTCCCTCCGACGTGAGACCCTAACCCCACCGCTCGACGGTTTCGATGGGTCCCACGAGGGCGGCGTTGAAGGCGGGCAGTTCCTCGGCGGGAATCCAGTGTTCGATCAGGTCGCGGCCGCCCGCCTCTCGGGGCGGATGGCGGTCGAGGAAATCCTTGCGGACGCGGAAGCGCAGCACGTAGCCGACGTGGCCCGAGGCGGGGTCGCGCACGTTCCAGTCCTGGGCAATCAGGCGGGCGTACTCGATCGTCGCCACCGGGTAGAAGATCGGCTGTTCGGGCAGGCGGGGCGGGAAGGCGCGCATCTCGGAAGCAGCGATCCGGTCCATCTCCGCCTGCCCCACCGGACGGAACAGTTCGACCGTCTCGCCGCTCGGGGCGGCGCGGCGGTCGAACACAAGGGCCTTCACCCCGAAGCCCGTCGCCTCCGCGAAGGCGCGGGCGACCCAGTCGCCCGCTTCGATCTGGATCTCGGGGCGCTCGTCTGGAGGAAGCGTGGCAAGGAGAAGCGCCATCGCGCGGCGACCGATCCCCCGCCGCCGCTGGTCCGGCGCGACCTCGAAACGGGTAAGGCGCGCGCCATCGAGATCGCATCCACCGAGCGTCTCGCCATCGAGGACGAAGTCGTATCCTCTGGAGCGGGGCTGAAGTCGGAGGCTTTCCAGAGGGTCCAAGGCTCGATTGTAACCGCTGAAGACGAAAAGAGGCGCCGAGTTCTACTCCGCGGTCCCAGGCTTCTACCAGCGGATCAGGTTGGCGCCCCAGGCGAGGCCGCCGCCGAAGCCGACGGTCATCACCGTCATGCCCTCCTTCAGCCGTCCCTCGCGGACGGCCTCGTCGAGGGCGAGGGGGATCGAGCCGCCGCTGGTGTTGCCGTAGCGCTCGAGGTTGACGAACACCCGCTCTTTGGGCAGTCCCAATTTCTCGGCGGCGGAGTCGATCATGCGGACGTTGGCCTGATGCGGGACGAGAAGATCGATATCGTCGACGGTCAGTCCCGTCTTGGCGAGCAGCTTCGCGCAGGCGTCCGGCATCGCGTTCACGCCGAAACGATAGACCTCACGGCCCGCCATGTGGAGGGTCGTGCGATGGCCCTCGCTGTAGTCCTGGCCTTTGGGATAGCGCCCCCCGCCGCCCTCGATACCGAGGTGCTTCGCGCCGGAGCCGTCGGAGAACAGGACAGAGTCGACGATCCCGCGCTCGGAGCCTTCTCGAGCTTCGAGGACGACGGCGCCCGCGCCGTCGCCGAACAGGACGCAGGTGTTGCGGTCCGTCCAATCGACCTGCTTGGTGAGGGTGTCGGCGCCCACCGCAAGAACCTTGCGCGCGCTGCCGGAGACGACCATCGCGCTCGAGACGGAGAGCGCGTAGGCGAAGCCCGCGCAGGCGGCGCTCAAATCGAACGCGCCCGCGTTCTTCGCCCCGATCGCATCCTGCACGAGACAGGCGGCGGAAGGCCAGGGATAGTCGGGGCTGGTGGTGGCGAGGACGATCAGGTCGATCTCCTCAGCATCGACGCCGGCACCGGCGAGGGCCTTGCGTGCAGCCTCCGACCCGAGGGTCGAGGAGGTTTCCTCGGGACCGCTCACCCGGCGCGCCCGGATGCCGGTGCGCTGAACGATCCACTCGTCGCTCGTGTCGACGATCTTCGCGAGATCGTCGTTGGTCACCACGCGCGGCGGCACGGCGCTACCGACGCCGGTCACGACGGCACGAAGGAGGCTAGGGTTTGACATCGTTCCGGATCGCATCGACGAGGCCGTTCTCCACGGCGGTCTGGGTGTTCAGGAGGGCGTTCTTGACCGCGCGGGCGCTGCTGCGACCGTGGCAGATGGTACAGAGGCCGTTCAGGCCGAGGAGAGGAGCCCCGCCCGCCTCCGCGTAGTCCATGCTCTTCTTCAGGGGGGCGGTGACCTTGCGGACGGGCCAATAGAGCCACTTCGTCAGAGGGCTGGCAGGGACGCCCGCGCGGATCGTGTCGACGATCAGCTCCGCGAGCCCTTCGCACGACTTCAGCACGACGTTGCCGACGAAGGCGTCGCAGACGACCACATCGCAGGGATTGCGGAACATGTCCTTGCCCTCGATGTTGCCCGCGAACCACGGGAAGGCGGATAGCAGGGCGAACGCCTGCTTGGCGCTCGCGTTCCCCTTGCCCGGTTCCTCGCCGATGTTGAGGAGGTGGACCTTAGGTTCCTTGCGGCCCATCACGGTCCGGGCGTAGGCACGGCCCATGCGCGCGAACTCCACAAGGTGCTCGGGATCGGCATCGGGGCTGGCCCCGGAGTCCAGGAGTACGAAGCCGCCGTGCGGGTTGGGCAGGCGGGTAGCGATGGCGGGCTTGTGGACGCCTTCGATCTGGCGCCACCCCAGAAGGCAGAAGGCGTTGGCGGCGCCGGTGTTGCCCGCCGAGACGAGAGCCTTCGCCTCCCCCTCCTTGACGAGGCGCATCCCTACCATTAGGCTAGAGTCCTTTTTCTTCCGGTAGGCGTCGGTGGGCTTCTCCTCCATTCCCACGGCCTCGCTCGCCGCCCGGATCGTGACGTTCGGAGGGAGCGGACCGCCGGCGGCCCGGGCGATCGCTTCGGGATCGCCCACGAGGATCAGGGGCATTCGCAGTTCGGGAGCGGCCAGAAGGGCGCCCGCGACGATCTCGCCGGGAGCGTGGTCCCCGCCCATCGCGTCGAGCGCGATGCTCAATTCCGGCGATCCCCGTCTGCGCCGGGACCGTCTCCGTCCACGGCACCCTCGCCCTGAGGGAGGAGATTCAGGAGCGCGCCGAACTCCTTGCGCGCGGGCGGCGGAGGCGTTCCGGGAATACCGCGTTCCGCGGCCTGCGGGCAGGGGCCGTCCCACCCGAACGAGCAGAGCGGCTGGACAGGGACCGCAAGGAGAAGCGATTGGCGAAGCAGGCTCTCGACGATCAGCGCGTTGCCCTCGAAGAGGGGGAACGGCTCGTCGGCCACGACCTTCGCCATCTCGCCCACGCTGAGCGACGCGGGCGTTCCCTCCACGGCGAACTGCTCTTCGATCTCGAACTTGATGTCCGCCTCGACCGGCCCGACGCAACGGGCGCATTCCAGGACCATTCGCGTCTGGAACTCGCCCGTGACGATCAGGACGTTGCCGGTGGAGACGGCCTCCAAAAAGCCTTCCAGCGGGCGTAACAGATCGAGGTCGGCCTCCTCAGGGAGTTCCGTCGAGACGTCCACCGCGAGGGTGCGTCCGGGGTGCTGAAGCACATCGTTAAGATCGAGTAGGTCGTCCCGGCGCATGGACCTCCTTAGTCTACCTGCCGCTCCTTAATACGGGTCGAACGGAAACGTTTCGCGGAACCGTCGCCCATTGCGAGGATAACGCGCTATACTGACCGCGCGCCGACCGGGCCCTAGGCCAGGACGGACATCCGAGGTGAATCGAGTTTGAGGAAGCAGGCCTTAGTTCTGGCCGCCTGCGCGGCGGTAGTGATCGGTTGCGGCGGCGGCGGCAACAACGGCAAGGGGACGACATCGACGACGTCAACGACGTCGACGACTTCGACCACGGGCGGCATGGCCGTCAATCTGAGCGGCGACTACGGTCGCGTCGAAGTCACCTATCTGACCGGCCCCGGCCGGGCGGTGGGCGACCTCTATGCGGAGATCACGCGGCAGACCATCTCCAACGGCGACGGCGTGGACGTTATCAACCGTGATGCCATCGACCCCATCCGGCTTCCTCTGGACGGCTATATCCAGGCCACCGCGCGCCTGAACGTGCCGTTCACGATCACGTCGGTGGGACGACCGGATTCGCGGAACTTCAGCCAACTGACGTTCGACCCGAACCGTATCCTGGTCGAGACCGCGACCGGCTTCAGCGACGCGGGAACGTTGCCGTCGAACCTTCCGGTCGTGCTTGACGCCCGTATCCGGGCCTTCGCCGGACGGACCGCGACGGTACCGCTCTACGTGAGCAGCACGTCGCTCAGCAACGTCGATGGATCCTTCACGTTCAACGCGGACGACTTCAAGTCCAAGAACTACTCCGTCTCGGGCACCGATCCCGAGGCCCAGAACCGAGTTGCCAGCCGACTCAGCGACTTCGTCCGCTTCCCGCTGGCGAACGTTTCCGAGGATCTGCGGCCCCAACTGCGGGATGGCTCAGGTTCGGTGATCGGTCAGGCGGGATACGTCTACTTCTCCGGCGACAACGTCGCGCTCTCCAGCCCGACGGGCGGATCCGGCAGCGTGTTCCAGGAAGTCGGCGACAACTTCGACGACGTCGTGATCGGCAAGTGGGCTTCCGGAACCTCCAGCGGCTTCCAGGGCACCTACGATCTGCGGGACAACCTCCCGCCCACGCCGGAGGGCTCGCCCTTCAGCCAGATCGCCGTCTACGGCGGGTATCGCGACTACAATCAGGTGCTCAGCAACATCGGGACGTTCGAGGTCCTGATGCTCCCGAACTCCGGCGAGACGTACACCTTCGAAGGTAACGCGGGCTCTGGGGTCCGGGGCCGTCTCGGTGACATCGTCGCCTTCGTGCGCAACGGCAACAACCAGATCACGAACATCTACTTCGGCGGCGTCGATCTCGGCGCTCGAACGTTCGAGCTGTTCCCGATCAGCGCGCTGGGTCTCGACCCGGCCGACCCGACCGTCCAGGCTCAGCGCATCGAGGGCACGGTGAACGGCTACCTCGACCAGAACGGCCAGACCACCTCGAACAACGCGTCGATCCGGAAGTTCACCTATCAGTTCACGAGCAACGTCTCCGGTCTGAGCGGCTTCAGCACGACCGGCACCGCGACCGTGTTCCGCAAGTAGTCGCGCAAGGTCCCGCGCCGAAAAGCCCCTCTCCCCTCGGGGAGAGGGGCTTTTTTGGGTCAGACTCTAGAACGTGCCCCCCATCCTTTGCGGTCTCGACACCGAGTACGGCCTCCTCGTGGAGGGCCGCGGCGCGGAAGACCTGGTCGACGAGGCTACCGCGTTCGTGCGGGCGAGCCCGGACGCCCGGTTCGTCGGCTGGGATTACCGGCCCGAAAGTCCCCGGGCCGACCTGCGCGGCTTCCGCCTCGACGCGCTCGCCTTCGACCCGGTGGACGCTCAGTTCGACGCGGGCAAAAGCCACGGGACGCCGCACGAGGTGCGGGCCGATCGCGTTCTCGCGAACGGAGCCCGACTCTACAACGACCACGGCCATCCCGAGTATTCGACCCCGGAGTGCCGCTCGATCTGGGAGTTGGCCCTCCAGGACCGGGCGGGCGAAGGCTTCATGCTCCGCGCCGCTGCCGCCCTCTCGGCGGAGACGGGGCGCGAGGTGCGGGTCTACAAGAACAACACCGACTTCCACGGCGCGAGCTATGGCACTCACGAGAGCTACCTCGTGCCGCGCGCGATCGGCTTCCAGCGGCTTTTCGACGCGTGCGTTCCCATGCTGGTCGCGCGGCAGGTCCTCGTCGGGGCGGGCAAGGTCGGTTCGGAGACCGGAGCTTGGGTCGACTACCAGCTCAGCCAGCGCGCCGACTTCTTCGTCGAGCCGGCGAACGCGGAGACGCTCTACCGCCGCCCCGTCTTCAACACACGCGACGAACCCCACGCGGAATCGGCCCGCTGGATCCGCCTTCATATGATCGCGGGCGACGCGAACATGATCCCCGCCGCGACCGCGCGCAAAGCCGGGCTCCTTAAGCTCGCGCTCGCCTTCGCCCAGGCGGGCGAGCCGCCTCTCTTCAAGCTGGCCGACCCGGTGCGAGCCTTTATGGACGTGAGCCGAGACGCTCTCAAGCGCCGTTTCGAGATCAAACTCGATCGGGGGAGTTGGACCACCGCCGACGAGATTCTCGAAGGCTACTTCGCCGCCGCCGAGGCGCGGCTCGACCTGGACGACGATCTTCGCTGGACGATCGAATCCTCCCGGGCGTCGCTCCGAAACCTTCGGAGCGACTTCGACACGTTCCGGCGCGGGGTCGACTGGGCGGCGAAGCTCCACGTTCTGGAGCAAGCCGAGATGGAGTTCAAGGACCCGGCCCTGCGGGCTTACGATCTGGAGTACCACAACCCCGATCCCGAGGCGGGGCTGCATGCCGCCCTGGAAGATATGCAGGAGGTCGAGGTCGGTCCGGCGGTCGCGGACCGCGCCACCTGCGTCCACGAAGGCACGCGGGCGCGGGCACGCTCCGTCGCCGTGCGTCGGTTCGCATCGGATCTGGCGTCCGTCTCCTGGCGCACGCTGGTCTTCAAAGACGGCACGGAACTCGACCTGGAACCAGACGTGGAATACCCTGACACCCTGGAGACGGTTTCCGACGTAGGAACCTTTATCGAGGCCGTCCGTGGCCTCCAAGGAACCCTATGACCGACGGCGATCGCCTTACCCGACCCTTCGCCCCCGAGCCCGAGCGCAAGAGCGGCGACGAGGGCGGCCCCTCCGCACCCAAGATCGGCAAGCCCGAAGGCGGCAACGAGCTTCTCAAGCGCATGAAGAAGGTGGACCCTGACCAGGCGAAGAAGTACCGCCAACGGTCCGGGCAGTAACGATGACGGAATTTCGAGAACTCGTCGAGAACCCCTTCCCGAGGGCGGGGGCTATGGAAGCCGAGACGCACGGCACGACCGTGCTTTCGCTCCGCTATAACGAGGGCGTTCTGACGCTCTCCGACCGGCGAGCGACGGCAGGCAACCTGATCATGTACGACCAAGCCGACAAGGTCGCGGCCCTCGACGACCGGATGGTCGTCGCGATCTCCGGCGCCTTCGCCAAGGCGGTGGAGTCGATCCGCTACCTTCGGCACTCGTTCGCCTACTACCGCCGTTCGGTGCTTCATGAGATGAGCACCGAGGGCAAGCTGGCGGAGATCAGCCGCACCCTCGCTGGGAACGCGCCGATGGCTTCCCAGGGTATCGGCTTGTTCCTGCCGATCGTGGCCGCCTACGACCCGAAGAAAGATCGGTTTGGCGTCTACTTCTTCGATGGCGCGGGCGCCCGCTTCGAGAACGGAGCCTACGCCTGCGCGGGTTCCGGCTCCGAGCGCATTCGGGGCGTGTTCGAGTACGTCGCCCGCTACAGCGGCCCCTTCGAAGAGAAGCCGCTGGATGAGGTCCTCAAAGAAGGTCTGCGGATGCTCGACATCGCCGCCGATCTCGACTCAGCCACAGGCGGATTCCAGAAGACCCCGCCGATCGCCCGCGTCCTCGACCGCGAGGGGACGCGCGAGATCCCGACGGACGTCCTGAGCGTCGCGACCGCCCAAGTCCTCGCGCGCTGATCCTCGGACAAAGGGTCGTCGGCGTTCTGCCGGCGACCCTTTCTCGTACCGACCGCTAGCCCTCACCCATAAATACCCCCGGAGGTATTCTTCTCCTATGGACGAGCCGTCTCGCAAAGCGATCGACCGCCGCCTCGCCCGCGTAGAGGGTCAGGTTCGGGGCCTGAGGCGGATGGTCGAGCAGAACGAATACTGCGCCGACATTCTTACTCAGCTTGCGGCGACCCGTTCCGCGCTCGAGCAGGTGGGGGCGGAGCTTGCGACAAGCCACGTCCGCACCTGCATCGTCGGCCACGGCTGCGACACCGAACACGACAAGGCGAAACCGATGAGCCAGGAAGAGCTTCTCGATGAGCTCCGTGCCACCCTGTCCCGACTCGTCCGCTGATCCATACCCCAAGGAGTATCCAGAAGAATGATCACGGTTCTAAAGATCGACGGCATGACCTGCGGCCACTGCGTGGCCGCCGTCACGAAGGCCCTGGAGGCGACGCCCGGCGTCGAGAGCGCGGACGTCGTCCTGGCGGACGGACGGGCGACGGTCCTGCACGAGGGGATCGTCGGCGCGCTCGTCGCAGCGGTGGAAGACGAGGGTTACGAGGCACGCGAGGCGTAGGTTGATCTCTTCTCCCAAGGAGAGGACGACGGAACTCGACATCCAGGGCATGACCTGCGCGTCGTGCGTGCGACGGGTCGAGCGCGCCCTCTCGAAGGTTCCGGGCGTTCTTGAGGCGAGCGTCAACTACGCGACCGAGCGCGCGAGCGTCGTCCATGAAGGCGACGTAGATGCGCTGGTCGCGGCGGTCGAGAACGCGGGCTACGCGGCGCGAAGGCACGTCGTCGAAGAACCCTCCCTCTCGAGAGAGGGAGGGTTCTTCGACGAGCGGGCGAACCTCGTGATGGCCACCGTCCTCACGATTCCCACGGTAGCCCTTTCGATGCTCTGGCACCCCCGACCCGCTTGGGCGAACTGGGCTCTCCTCTTCCTCGCCACGCCGGTGATCCTGGGGAACGGGCGCGGCTTCTTCGTCAACGCCGCCAAGGCTCTGCGCCACGGGTCATCGACCATGGACACCCTCGTCGCCCTCGGTGCGGGCGCCGCGTGGGCGGCCAGCGTCGGCGCGCTCCTCACCCAACGAGGTCATGCTCAGAGCGAGGGCGCGTACTTTGAGACGGGGGCCGTCATCGTGACGCTCATCCTTCTTGGCCGCTTCCTTGAGAGCGGCGCGAAAGGGCGGATGTCCGGCGCGATCCGGGGCCTCATGACTCTCGTACCCGATGTCGCTTTGACGGAGGACGGCCGAGAGGTTCCCGTCGCGGCCGTCCGGGTCGGCGACCGCCTCCAGGTCCGCCCCGGCGGTCGGCTGGCGGTGGATGGCGTCGTCGTGGAAGGCGAGAGCTTCGTCGACGAGTCGATGTTGACGGGCGAGCCGATCCCGGTCTACAAGGGGGCCGGCGACTTCGTGTCGGGCGGCACCGTCAACGGCGAAGGAGCGTTCCTCTACGAGGCGCGGCGGGTCGGCACGGACACCGTACTGTCGGGCATCGTGCGGATGGTCGAGCGGGCGCAGGGATCGAAGGCGAACGTTCAGCGGCTCGCCGACCGCGTCTCGTCGGTGTTCGTACCGGTCGTGGTCCTGCTCGCCTTGGCGACCTTCTTCCTCAGCGGCCTGGTTCCGGCGGTGGCGGTCCTCGTCATCGCCTGTCCCTGCGCGCTGGGCCTCGCTACCCCGACCGCGATCATGGTCGGCACGGGGCGGGGCGCCGAATTGGGAGTTCTCGTAAAGGACGGCGAGGCCCTGGAACGAGCCGGGCGGGTTCGAGCCGTTCTGCTCGATAAAACAGGCACGATCACTCAGGGGCGCCCCGTTCTCACCGATTACGAAGGGGCGTCGCAGGAGCTGGTCGCCGCCGCCGAGGCGTCTTCCGAGCATCCGGTCGCCCGCGCCATCGTCGCCGGTCTGCCGACCGAAAAGAAGGCCGAGTCGTTCAAGGCGCGCGGCGGGCGGGGCGTCGAGGCGACCGTCGACGGCCATGCCGTCGTCGTCGGTACCGAACGGCTGATGGCGGAGCGGGGCTACGCCGTTCCGGCGGAGGAGGCCGCGCTTCTCCAGCGATGGGAGAGCGAGGGCAAGACGGCGATGCTGGCGGCGGTCGACGGCACGATCGTCGCCGCCCTCGCGGTATCCGACGCGGTCGCGGAGAACAGCGCGGCGGCAATCGCCGAACTGAAGAGACTCGGCCTCACTCCGGTCATGGTGACCGGCGACAACCGTCGCGCCGCCGAGGCGGTGGCCCAGAGCGTTGGAATCGAGACGGTCGAAGCGGGCGTTCTGCCGGAGGGCAAGGCGGAGGTCGTGCGCCGCTATCAGACGCACGGAACGGTCGCGATGGTAGGCGATGGCCTGAACGACGCTCCGGCTTTGGCGCAGGCCGATCTGGGAATCGCCCTTGGCTCGGGCGCGGACGTCGCGATGGAGGCGGCGGGGATCACGCTCATGCGGGCGGATCTGCGAGGCGTCGCCACCGCCGTGCGCCTCGCGAGGGCGACCCTCACGACGATCCGCTGGAATCTCGGGTGGGCCTTCGGCTACAACATCGTGATGATCCCGCTTGCGATGGCGGGCCGGATGTCGCCCATGCTTGCCGCGGCGGCGATGGCCCTGTCGAGCGTCTCGGTGGTTCTGAACTCTCTTCGGCTGAGACGGTTTCGGGGATGAGGGTCATCGGATCGACCTCGTAGAAGGAGGCATGATCGAAGCCGTGCTCCTCGCGGGCGGCCAGAGCCGCCGCATGGGCAGGGACAAAGCGTCCCTGCCCATCGACGGCGAAGCCCAGGCGGCGCGCATCGTCCGTCTCCTCGCGGAAGCGGGAATCGGCACGACCGTCCTGGGGAAAAACCCCGTCTCCGGCGCCGCCTTCTTCCCCGACGATGCCTCCGTCCGAAGCCCGCTCGATGCCCTGCGCCGCTTCCGGCCCCGGGCGGAGTTCGCCTTTGTGCTGTCCTGCGACCTTCCCCGCTTCGACGCGGGGCTCGCCGCCTTTCTCCGGGGGCGAATCGACACGCACGAAGCGGCGGCCCCGTTCGTGGACGGCTTCCGGCAGCCGATGGTCGCCCTTTACCGAAGCGCGGCGTTCGAGCGGATTCCCGAAGACGCGACCTGCCCGATGGGATGGCTGAGCGCCCTCGACGCCCGGCTGGTAGACGAGGAGGAACTCGGACCTTTGGCGAACGCGACGCGCGGCGCGAACACGCCGGAAGAGCTGGCGGCCCTGGTGGGCGGGGCTTGACCCCTTTCGCTGAGGCTCGCCGCCTCGTTCTGGAGCGCGTCGCACCACTTGGGACGGAAGTCATTTCTCTGGACGGTCTGAGCGGGCGGGTTTTCGCCCAAGATCTCGTCTGCCCCTTCGACGTGCCGCACTTCGACAACTCGCAGGTGGATGGCTACGCGGTCCGCGCGGCGGACACGGGGCCACGCCATGTCGTCGGCGTTTCGGCGGCGGGTGGGGCTACGTCGCCTTCGGTAGACTCGGGCGAAGCGGTACGGATCTTTACCGGAGCGCCTCTTCCCACCGGCGCCGATGCGGTCGTGATGCAAGAGGACGCGCGCCGGGAGGGCGCCGTCGTCTGGCTCGAAGAGAATCCCAAAGCGGGGGACCTCGTCCGGCGCCGGGGCGAGGAGATCGCCGCCGGAGCCTTCTTCGAGGTGCGGGGCCGGGTCGCCACGCCGCCGTTCATCGGCCTAGCCGCGTCGTTCGGCTTCGCGGCGATCGAGGTCGTCCGCCACCCGAGGGTAACGGTTGTCGCTACGGGGAGCGAGCTCGTGCCGCCCGGTTCCTCTCTCGGCAAGGGTCAAGTCTACGCCTCGAACCCCGCCGCGATCGCCGCGGCGATCCGAGGAATGGGCCTCGCGTCGGTCGAAACGCGTCTCGTAGGTGATCAGCCGAATGACACGGACGCGGTTCTCGATCGGGCGTTGGAATCGTCCGACGTGGTGATCACCGTCGGCGGCGTCTCGGTCGGCGAGCACGATCTCGTACGCCCGACGCTGGCCCGCCTCGGCACGGAGGAGCTTCTGTGGCGGGTCGCGATCAAGCCCGGCAAGCCGTTCTACTTCGGTCGGCACGGGGACAAGCCCGTGTTCGGTCTCCCCGGCAATCCGGTTTCCGCCCTGGTGACCTTCGTCCTTTTCGTCCGGCCCGCCCTGCGACGGATGTTGGGCCATCCGGAACCGGAAGAGGAGACGGTCGCCCGCCTCGGGACGGCGATCCAGCGCACCGACCTCCGGTACGAGTTCCTGCGCGCGACCCTGGCGGATGGCGTCGCGAGGCCGGTTGAGGCGCAGGGTTCGCACATGCAGACCGGCCTCGCTTTCGCGAACGCCCTGATCCACGTTCCCGAGAAGATAGCGTCGCTAAGGGCAGGCGAGAAGGTCAACGTGACGGCGCTAGGGTGGGACGGGTAGGGTGGGAACGTGATCCTTCCCGCCCAGATCTTGGAGGTGTACGCCGCCGCCTCGTTGCGCGAGGCGCTCACGGTGGTCGCGCGGAGCTTCGAGGCGGCGTACCCCGGCACGAAGGTGCGGCTCACTTTCGCAGGCTCCCAGACCCTTGCGGCGCAGATCGGCCAGGGGGCCCCCGCCGACGTGTTCGCGAGCGCCGACCTGCGCAACCTGGGGCGGGTCGCCTACGACCCGAAGACCCGTCGGATCTTCGCCACGAACCGTCTGGTGGTCATCGGGGTCAAGAGTTTCCGGGATTTGGCGAAGGCGAGGCGGATCGTCCTCGCCGCCCCGGCGGTCCCCGCCGGGGCGTACGCCCGCCTCGCGCTCGCGGAAGGGGGCAAGCGATACGGTGCGACGTGGCTCGCCGCCGTCGACGCGCGGGTCGTGTCCCAGGAGACGGACGTGCGCGCGGCCCTTGCCAAGGTCAGGTTGGGGGAGGCGGACGCAGGGATCGTCTACGCCAGCGACGCGCCGGGCGTCCTTCTCCCAGGGATGTTCCAGCCGCGCATCGAGTACCCGGTCGCCGTCCTGAAGGACGCGCGCGACCCCGCGCTCGCCCGACGGTTCGTGGACCTGCTCCTCTCGAAGAAGGGACGGGCCGCCCTCGTGGCGCGCGGCTTCCGGTCTCCATGAGAGGCCTGCTCGCCCTTCCCCTCGTCGTCCTCTTGACCCTGCCGCTGGTGGCGCTGGCCCTTCGCTTCTCGCCTCACGCGCTGGGGCCGGGGGCTTGGGAGGCGGTGGGGGTGAGCGCGCGGACGACCTTCGCCGCGACGTTCGCGATCCTCCTTTTCGGAACGCCGCTCGCCTACGGCATGGGGCGACGGCGCAACGTCGCGCTGGAGATTCTCACGACCCTGCCCGCCGTGCTCCCCCCGGCGGCGGCGGGCCTCGCGCTCCTGCTCGCCTTCGGACGCAAAGGGCTTCTGCCGACGGGCCTTCCCTTCACCGCCGGGGCGGTCGTGCTGGCCCAGGTCTACGTCGCCTCGCCGTTCTACGTGCGGCCCCTCGCGTCCGCCTTTCGGGAGCTTTCGCGCGACGTCGCGGAGGCGGCGACCCTCGATGGGGCAGGGCGGACGGCCCTGTTCTGGCGGATCGCCCTGCCTCTCACGCGGCGTCCTCTCGCAGTCGGGCTGACCCTCGCCTGGGCGCGCGCGCTGGGCGAGTTCGGGGCGACGGCTCTTTTCGCGGGCAACCGCGCGGGCGAGACGCAGACCCTTTCCCTGGCGGTCTACCTCGGCTTCGAGACCGACCTCGACCAGGCGGTCGCCCTCTCGGGCCTGCTCTTGGCGGTGACGGTCGGCGTCGTGGCGGCGACCCTGCTACTCAGAGCGCGCGACGAGGCGTAGGACCCATCGATGGCCTTCGGCGTGGTGGTGCTCGCGGCGGGCGGCTCGGCTCGGATGGGCCGGGCCAAGCAGTTGCTGCCCTACCTGGGCCACTCTCTTGTCGAACACGCCGCGCGTACCGCCCTCGCTTCCGGAGCCGCCGAGGTGATCGTGGTCGTCGGCGCCCATGCGGACGAGGTTCGCGCCAGACTCCGGAATCTCAAGGTTCGGGTCGTCCTCAACGCCGAGTGGGCCGAAGGCATGGGCGGCTCCGTCGCCAAGGGCGTCGCCGCCCTCTCGGATGCGATCGACACGGCGGTCGTCGCCTTGGGCGACCAACCCCGAATCACGCCCGCTCACCTCCGCATTCTGGGGGAGCACGGCGGTCGAATCGTCGCCTCGTCCTACGATGGCGTCGTCGGCGCGCCTTGCGCCTTCGCTCGCTCGGAGTTCTCCCGCCTCGTCGCCCTGCGCGGCGACGAGGGCGCCCGGAGCCTAATCCGTGCCGAGGACGTAGCGACGATTCCCTTCGCCGCCGCCAACCTGGACGTCGATACGCCTCTGGACTACCAGACGCTCGTTCCCGACATCGACGATGAGATCTTTCCCGAGCCCGACCGGGCGCCCGACGACGCCCGCGCACCGCCCTCGGGCCTTTAGGACGAACCCACCCTTCTTTCGCCGGGCGAGCTTTGTGCCGGCTGAAGGTTAACCGCCCTTCCCTTCCCTTCCCTTCCTAAGGAAAGGGCTTCGCCACGCCGTCGCTTGGCAGGAGGCATTTCATGTTCCGTCGGTTCAAAACTCAATCCGCCTTCACCCTCATCGAGCTGCTGGTCGTCATCGCGATCATCGCGATCCTAGCGTCGATCCTCTTCCCCGTGTTCGCCCAAGTCAAGGCGGCGGCGAAGAAGACGGCCTGCCTGAGCAACCTCCGGCAGATCGGCCTCGCCATCGCGCTCTACCGCAACGACGTCGACGACGTGAATCCGCACCACCGGTTCTGCCCGGACGTGCCCACCACGCCCGACCAGGCGCAGAAGCTTCAAGCCTGCTACTACGCGAGCCCCACGATCAAGACCGGGCCGAACGAGATCTGGTGGGCGCCTTTCGACAACACGCCGGGGGTCGCCACCGACGCACCGCCGCCTTATCCGAACCTTAACACCGGTTTTCTCCAGCCTTATTTCAAGAACCTTCAGATCTTCAAATGCCCGGGCGATCCCCGGTGGCAGGTGGGCTACGCGATGAGCTACGTCACCGCCGGTCCGATGGGCAAGCCGGCGAGCGCGGTCGAGAATCAGGCGGCGATGCAGGTCTGGGACCACGCGAAAACGCCGGGGTGCGCCGACACGCAGACGCTTCCCAACCCGACGGGCACGCCCACGAACTGGACATGGGGATACTTCCCGCCCGCCACGGACGCGAAGGCGCTTCCACCCAGCCACTATCCGCCGCGTCATCTCGGCACGTTCAACACCCTCCGTGTGGACGGCAGCGCGAAGTCGCGTAAACCGAACTCGCTGACCAAGGTCGACTTCAACTCGGACCTGGGGACGTTCTGAAAGGACGAAGCGTCGGGCGCGTTGAGAACGCCCGACGCCCCGTAGAACAATCCGATGCCCAATGTCGACGTTCGATACTTCGCGCTCTTCCGGGAGCGGGCCGGGACCGACGGCGAACGGCTCGCCACCCCAGCATCGTCGGTGGATGAACTGTACGGCGAACTCCTGCCCCGTCTCGGTCTCGACCCGAAGCTCGTGCGCGCGGCGGTGAACGGGGAGTTCGTCGAGAACGGCCACGCGCTCACCGAGGGCGACGAGGTGGTGTTCGTGCCGCCGGTGGCAGGCGGATGACCCGCTTCGGGCTGACCGACGCGCCGATCCCCGCTCGGCTCCTCGATGCGAACCTCGCGGCAGGGGCGGTGGCGACGTTCGTCGGATTCGTGCGAAACCACAACGAAGGGCGGCCCGTGCTCCGGCTGGAGTACGAGGCTTACCCGGAGTTAGCGCAGAAGGAGGGCGAGCGGATCGTCGCGGAGGCTCTGGGACGGTTCCCGATCCTCGACGCGCGTTGCGTTCACCGGACGGGCGTACTCGAACTCGGAGAGGCGGCGATCCGCGCGGAAGCGGCGGGGGCGCACCGGGCCGAAGCGTTCCGGGCCTGCGAGTGGATCGTCGAGGAGATCAAGCGGCGCGTTCCCGTCTGGAAGAAGGAGCGCTACGCGGACGGCGACTCAGGCTGGGTCAACGCGACGACGCCGGGACAGGCGGAGGTCACTGAAGAGGCGTACAACGCCCGCCAACGCGGCGTGGTGGATCAGGATCGCCTGAAGGCGGCGCGGGTCCTCGTGGTCGGCGCGGGCGGGCTGGGCTGCCCCGCCCTCCAGATCCTGGTCGGCGCGGGAGTAGGCCGGGTCACGGTGATCGATCCCGACCGAGTGGAGGTCTCCAACCTCCACCGCCAGGTTCTCTACGGGGTGGACGACCTGGGTCTATCCAAGGCGACCGCCGCCGTACGACGCCTACGTGGACTCAATCCCTTGATCGAGATCGAGGGCGTCGAGGCGCGGATGAGCGAGGCCAACGCTCAGGAACTCGTCAAAGCGCACGATCTCGTGCTCGACGGCACCGACCGGCTCGCGACGAAGTTTCTCCTCAACCGGGTCTGCGTGGGTCTCGGCAAGCCGCTGATCGTGGCGAGCGTCCATCGCTTCGAAGGCCAGTTCCAGGTCGTGCGTCCGGAGGGCCCCTGCCTCGAATGCCTCTGGACCACTCCCCCGGAGGACGGCTGCGTCGGAACCTGCGCCGAAGTCGGCGTTCTGGGGGCGACCCCCGGTCTGGTCGGCACGATGGCGGCGACGGAAGCGATCAAGCTTCTCCTCGACCTTCCCGTCGCGGAGGGCGTCGTCATCGTCGACCTCCTGCAGACGGAGGTTCGGCGGCTCCGCCTTTCCCGTCGCTCCGACTGCCCTGTCTGCAGCGCGAGCGCCCGACCTTTGGAAGGCCTGGAGAGCCTAGAGGTCGATGCGACCGAAGGCTATGCGGTCGTCGACATCCGCGAGCCCGAAGAGGTCGCCCTCGTCTCCTCGGGCTTGCCTCATATCCCTCTCAGCGCCTGGGTGACGCCACCGGAAAGGCCGCTTCTCCTAGTATGCGCCTCGGGACGTCGAAGCCTCGCGTTGGCGAGGCGACTGCGGGCGGAGGGCGTGGAGGCGTACTCGCTGGTCGGCGGCGTGTCCCGGTTGAAATCCGATGCCTCAGGGACCAAAGATCCCGCTTGACCGGTGACGGTCGGTTTGCCCCTTTCTCTTCTTGCACAAACCGTTTGCGAAAGAAGGGGGCTTGGAGGCTACTTATTGTCGCGGGTGACCAACGGCCAGTCGTCGGTACGGAACGGCACCGCGGGCAGATCCGCGCCGTTGTAGAGATTTGCGGCGGGGTTGTGCCCCCAGGCGTAGCGCACCGCCACAGGATGCGGCACCTCGGTGGAGGAGACGACCACGTTCGCGCCTTCGATCTTCGCGTCTGCCCAATGCCACCTCCGATCCTTGCCCGCGACGGCGAAACCACGCAGGGTTCCCTTTTGGGACGCCGTGCGGACCCGCGCCTTCATGAGTTGGGCATGATCGAAAGTCACTCGAACCGCGGCTCCCTCCCGCTTCATCGAGCGATACGTCGGCCCGGAAGCTTCGATCTTATGGCCATACGCCTTCGCCAAGGCCAGCGTCGCGAGCCGATCACCGACCGTCCACTTCTCCTTGGGATGGATGTCCTCCGCCTCGCCGACGTCGATCGTCGTGACGAGCCCGGCGTTCGGCACGGTCGACGCCGCGTACGCCTGCGCGTCGCGTAGCTCGGCCCAGGCGTTGTCGCCCGGTGTCGTGTCCCGAGGCATAAAGTTGGCGAGGGAGACGATGTAGAACGGGAAGTCGCCCTGCCCGAAGGCGCGGCGCCAGTCGGCGATCATCGCGGGCAGGAGGCGGCGGTACTGAGCGGCGCGGGGCGTGTTCGTCTCGCCCTGGTACCAGATCGCGCCCTTGATCGCCAGCGGGGCGAGGGGCGCGATCATGCCGTTGTAGAGCGTGGTCGGCACGGTCGGGTTCGGTTCGGCGTCGCGGGGCTTCGTCGAGAGCATGCTCGCGACGAGTCCCGCTCGTCCTTTCCAAGTCCCTGCGAGCGGAAGGCGCGTTCCATCGACCAACTCCACATAGATGTCCTCGGGCTTGCCAAGGAAGGGCAAGGGCCTGTCGGTGAACACGCGCAGGGCGATCACGTTGCGCCCTGGCTTGAGGATCACCGAGTAACGTCGCCACGCCCAGTCGAAGCTCGTCGTTCCGATCAGTTGCCCGTTGACCCACGTCGTGTCGGTGTCGTCGATGCGGTTCAGGACCAACGTCGCCGCGCCGCCCGTCGGCACGTCCACGGTTCGTCGAAACCAGAGCGCCCGTTCGCCACGGTCGCTGTCTCCGGTGGTCCTTACGGGGACGTGCGTCGCGTACCAGCCGGAGTCGTCGTAGCCTTCCGCCGACCAGCCTTCGCGCGTCCCTTGGTCGTTCTCGTCCAGCCAGAGGTTCTTGTAGGTCCCAAAGACCGGCCCACCTTTTTCGCTTCGAGCGGCCACGGTGGCGAGCTGCGGCGCGAAGTCGCCTAAAGGGGCCAGCCCTGGGGCGCTCGTCCAGGCCTCCGCACTCGTGCCGCCCCAGCAGTCCTCAACGAGGCCGATCGGTACCTTCAGCTCGTCCTGGAGCCGCTTTCCGAAGAAATAGCCGACCGCCGAGAAGCCACCCCAACCGTTCTCCGCTACCGTCTTCGGGGTGCAGACCTTCCATTCACCCCCGTTGACCGCACGGGGCACGTAGCCGACGGCGCGCGGGGCCATGAACAGCCGCATCGTCGGACGATCCGCCTTACCAACCTCCTCCAGGCCGCCGAGGGCCTGGGTCAGACCGAACTCCATGTTCGACTGCCCGCCGCACAGCCACACGTCGCCCACCAGCACGTCCTCAAGGATCGCCATCTGGCGAGGCGCCATGACCTTCACGTCGGGAGGAACGCTCGCCGCCCTGACGGCGACGCGCGACTTGGTGTAGACGTCGATCCGATAAGGACCACCCACCTTGGGCGGATCAAGCCGCACTATCCAGCGACCGTCCGCTCCCGCCTTTCCCGAGGCTCGCTTGTCTCCGACGGAGACGGTGACCGACTCGCCCGGCGTCGTCCAGCCCCAGAACACGTTGGGCTTGTCCCGCTGGAGCACCATGTGGGAGCCGAAGTTCGGGCTGAGAAAGGGAAGATCGGACGGCGGCGGCAAGATCACAACGGGATTCTACGCCGCACCGCCCCGGCCATTAGAAGAAGTCGCCGCAGATCGTGGGCGACGGGGGCAGGAGGCGCTCGAGAACCGTGGTGTTTCCTTCGACCTCGCCCATCCGGGCGAGGTCGGCAAGGGAGGGCTCACCCATAAACGCCTGCGCGAAGCGGCGCACGTCCATCGCCACGTCGTGCCCCATGCAGGGCTCGACGGTGACGCACTCGGGCGAGAAGCGGACGCGCCAGGAGCCGTCGTTTTCGGGAACCACTTCGTCGTGTACGAGGAGCCGCGTGTCTCCATCCATCGACGGGCGGAGCGAACGGAGGGCGAGAGCCACGTCGGTGACGCGGAACATGGTGGGCCGCTCGACCTTCGCCTCGGCGCCTTGATCCAGGTAGAGGGCGTAGTACGGCGAGTCGCTAGGCTCGTGCCAAGCGACGGCGGTCTTGTTGATGGCCAGGGCGGGCATCAGTTCCAGGAGGCCCCGATAGCCCGCTGGAGAGGACCAAACCACCTCGCTCAGCCACTGCTCGGCCCAGAACTCCGTCTTGTGGGACACCGCGATGTAGCCTTCAACGGGATCGCCCGCCGCGTAGATCGTCAGCGGGCGGTTCTCGTTCAGCACCCGCATCCACATCGCCTCGCTCCGAACGTGAACGCCGCTCCGAACATGGGCGTAGGCGTCGTGGCAGGGCTTGAGGAGGTTCCAGTCGGCGGGAGCAAGCCGCCGGACGGGCAGGCCGGAACGAACTTTGGGGAGGCGGTGGAGAGGCACGGAGAGACGAAGCCGCTTGCCCGCCACCGCGTAGCCCGACCGAGCGTAGAACGGTTCCCGATAGGCGTAGAGCGAGGCGAGGGGAACGCCCTGGTCGCGCAGGAGCCGAACAAGGCCGTCCATCATGCCGTTGCCCACGCCGCCGCGCCGTCGTTCGGGCAAGACCCCGACTCCCGCTACGCCGCCGCACGGAAGGATAGCGTCGCCGCGCGTCGCGTTCATCGGCAGGACGACGCACGCCCCCGCCACCTCGTCGTCTACCAAGCCGACGAATCCCTCCTCCCCGAAGCGCATGGTCAAGTCGCCGGGCTCGATGGGTTGGCCGTCCCGATAGGTAAGCGAGAGGACGGACCGGTAGCCCTCCTCATACCGCTCCCCGACAGGACGCACGACGACCGGATTCACGCGCCGGAGGTTACCCGCCGATCAGCCCCCCGCTTGGTACTCGGCAAGTGTCTTTTCGGCTATCTCGCGCGTCCGTCATCCTGAGGGCCTTTTGTTGGCGCTTGATCGTTCCATCCTTGTCGTCCAGAAGGAGTCAGAAGCGAACCCTCAAGGAACCCGCGTAGGCTCAGACGGCGCGGCGTCGGCTCGCGGTGGCCAAGCGTCGAGACCGGCAGAAGAAGGAGAGCGCACCCAGAGCAAGGACGGAAACGGAAGCGGGTTCCGGGACGGGTGCGAGGCGGACGTTGTCAAGGCCGGTGACGTCCGTGGGGGCGTTCCCTAGCCAGTCGGCTTCGATGTAGAGACCATCCAGGCTCGAAAGCACCGACCGAAGCAGGGCGTCGGACACCGGGGTAACGGGCGGAGTGCCCGCAATGCCTGGCGAAAGGCTCCAGACAGAGCCAAGAAGGGGGATCGAAACGCTCGTCCAGACCGTTCCGGGCGGGTTCTTGCTGGCGAAGAGCGCGGTCGTTCCCGAGGTCAGGACGACCGCCGGGTAGGGAGCGCCGTCGTTCTGGGTCGCGTAGGTATCGTACGAAAGGCTGGATCCGAAGGCGGCGCTCTGATCGCCCATGAATTTCGTCGGGGCGGCGAGGAAACACCAACTCGAGACGTCAGCCGTAACGAGGGCTCCGCCGGGGTTTCCGCCTGCACCCGACCAGCCGGCGCTCGCAAAGTCGCCCACCGAGAAGAGGGGAGCCTGAACGAAGTTCACGTCGCAGGTCCGCCAACCCTCGTTCCCAGCGTCGAACGTGCTGACCACGGCCGGAGCGGCGGTCGACAGGGCCGCGAACAGCGCGAGGATAGAGATCCGAACCATAAGGTACAGGCACCGATGCGACGCCCCCCCTCAAACATATCACGCCAAAGCGTCTTAACGCGCTCGTAATCTTGCGAAATCCGACCTTCTCGGCGCAAATCGGCCTCTTGTGGAGAAAATTCGCAACCTCCGTGCCGGAGCCATCCGTAAACCCACCAAACCGGAAGCCGCTAGGCCCTTAGTCCCAGCGGTTCACGGGCTTTGGTTTAACGTAGTGTGGACTTCGGATGGGGAACGTCGGGCTTAGGGCCTCGCCAACTCTTCTGACGGCCTAAGGACCCCCTGCCCGCTCCATGAGTTCCGAGCTCCAGACGCCCGTGCCGCCCGCTCTCCGAGGCCCCAAGCCTCTTCCCTTCGTCGACCTTCGGGCGACGAAGCCCGATCCTCAGGCGCTCCTCCTCACCCCTGGCGACTTCGCCATCGCGCGCCAGACCCTGCCTATCGCTCTCGACCGGGACGTGCTGGTGGTCGCGATCGGGGCCGAAGGCTCCTTAAGCTCGGTGGACGACCTGGGAATCCTCTTGGAGCGGCCCGTGCGGGCCGTCCTCGCCGATCCAACGCTCATCCGCCTCCAGATCGAGGAGGTGTTTATCGAGAAGATGCTGGGCGGAATGCCCACGGAGGACGGCGAGTCGACGGCGGTGGACCTTGACGAGGACGCGGGCCTCGCCGACCTGCAACGCATGGCGAGCGAGACCGCCATCGTCCAGATGGTCAACCTCATTTTCTCGCAGGCGGTCCGCGATGGGGCGAGCGACATCCACGTCGAGCCCTACGACAAGGAGGTTCGCGTCCGCTATCGGCTCGACGGCATCCTCCACGTCATCGCCAAGCCTCCCAAGCGGATGCACGCCGCCCTCATCTCGCGCCTAAAGATCCTGGGCGAGATGAACATCGCGGAGCGGCGGCTTCCCCAGGACGGACGCATCAAGCTCCAGATCGCGGGCCGCACGGTGGACGTCCGCGTCGCGATCGTTCCGACGATGTACGGCGAGCGCGCCGTCATGCGCATCCTCGACAAATCGACCTCCGTGGTCGGTTTGGAGGCGATCGGCATGGGAGGGGACATCGCCACGCTTTTTCGCAAGGTGATCCGGCAGCCGCACGGCATGATCCTTTCGACAGGACCGACGGGTTCGGGAAAGTCGACCACCCTGTACGGCGCGCTTCAAGAACTGACCTCGGTCACCACCAACATCCTCACCATCGAGGATCCGGTCGAGTATCAGATCTTTGGGATCGGCCAGATCCAGGTGCGGCCCAACATCGGCCTGACGTTCGCCAACGGTCTGCGAAGCATCGTTAGGCAGGACCCCGACATCATCATGGTCGGCGAGATCCGTGACGAGGAGACGGCGGAGATCGCTATCCACGCCGCCCTAACCGGCCACATGGTGTTCTCGACCCTGCACACCAACGACGCGCCGGGCGCGATCACCCGCCTGCTCGACATGGGCGTCGAACCCTACCTCTGTGCCAGCTCGATCGTGGCCGTCCTCGGTCAGCGGCTCCTTCGACGAAACTGCCCCGCCTGCGCCCAGCCTTCGGTCGAGACCCAGCCCGCGCTCGATTCCCTCCGGATCACGAAGGCGATGGTGGACGGCCACATCCTGATGCGAGGTCCCGGCTGCGACCATTGCGCGGGAACCGGCTTCAAGGGCCGAACCGGTCTGTTCGAGTTGCTCGTCGTCGACGAAACGATCCGCAAGATGACGACCGACCGCGTCTCGGCCAGCGTGATCAAAGCCCACGCGACGGAGAACATGAGCATGAGAACCCTGCTCGAGGATGGCCGCCGCGCCGTGCTGGCGGGCCTCACGACCCCCGAAGAGGTGCTGCGCGTGTGTCAGAGGGAAGACATTGAGGAATAGCGGAGGTCCTTTGTGAAACCCTCCGCGCCCCTTCTCATCGAGTGGACGCCGACACGCGTCCGGATTTTCGATCCCGTGACCGGATCGACGTGCGAGGGCGCCTCCGTCATCGACTGCGTCCCCGAGGCCGGGCGGGACGCGGTCGTCGCAGTCGGGCGGCGGAGCGCGTTCGTGCGGACCGCCGTCGTCCCGGCGGGATCGTTATCGACCACCGAGGGCGTGCTCGCCTTCCAAATGGCCCAGACGCTGCCTCTGGGTCCCACCGAGGTCGTGTTCGGCTACCGCCTCGGTGAGAACGTCCCCGGCAAGGGACGACGCGCGGCAGTCGGCGCGGTCCGGGCCGAGTCGCTCACGAGGATCGACGCGGAGACGCGGGCGGCGGGTCTAAGGGTGAGGGCGGTCTTGCCCGTCGCCTTCGGTTCGTGGCTCGCGGCGCGGGCGGCGGGACTGCGCGACGTGGCGGTCGCCGCCTACGCCAACGGCGTGCTCGACGTCGATCTCGTCAAGGAAGGCGAGTTGGTCGCTAGCCGCTCCGTACCGACGGAAGACCCGTTGGACGAGATCGAGCGGAGCTTCGCCGTTATGGAGGTCGCGCCGCTTCCCACGCTCGCCCTCGCCTCGCCCGAGCTTTCCGCCGCGCGGCACGAGGCGCGGAGCGCGCTGGAACATCTGGCCGATCTGCCGACGATCGATCGTCTTCTCTTCACTCTCGAACCGCCCGCTCGGCGCGCGGCACGGGCAGCCCGGCGCGAGCGCTGGAAGTCCCATCGCGCTTTGGTCGCCGCCTTGGGGGCGGTGGCCCTCGGAGCCTACGCGATCGGGACGCGGGCGCGGGTCGCCAAGGTCTCGACGAAGCCCACTGGCGTGTTCGTCGACGCCGCTCGCGCTCGCGCGAGCCAGACCGAAGCCCAAGCGCGGCTTGACCGGGCGACGCAGGCCAACCGGGTTCTCGACGTGGCGCTCCGTCCGCCCCAGACGGCGGGCGACATCCTGCGCGCCGTCGCCAACGCGACGAGCGCCGAGGCCTGGTTGACGAGCCTTAGCGTGACGCGCGGGGCGCCGATCGCGGTGACCGGCCTCGCCCTCCACGGCTCGGACGTGTCCCGTCTGCTCGCCGTCGTCGCGGGCGATCCACGCTTCAAGGAGATGCGCGTGCTCTCGACGAGCAAGGGGCTCGTCGGCACGACCCCCGTCGTTCAGTTCACGCTCGCCGGAATCCCTGTCGGTACGCTCCCCTTCGACCGACCGACGAAAAAACGCCCCACCAAGGAGAAGAAGGCCCCTGTCAAAGCTCAGCGACCCGATCAGTAGCCCCTGGGACGTCCTTTTCGCGGCCTCCCTGCTGGGGATCGTCGTGGCGGGATCCTTCGCCTTCCTCACCCCCAAGCCCCGGCCTAACTCCCTCGCCCTGGCCCGGCGTGCCCTGGGCAAGCTCCAGGCCAGCGCGACCCAAACGCAGAGCGACGCCCGCAAGGCGGAGAACGACGTCCGCAACCGAACCTGGAGCCTTCCTCCCGAGGAGTTGGGACGACGCGTGATGGACGATGTCGGCAGGATCGCGGAGCGTCGGAAACTCGGCGTCGCCAACTTCCAGGCGGGACGGACGGTCGAAGGCGCGGGATTGCGCCAACTCGCCTTCAGCGTCACGGTGGAAGGCGCGTTCCTCGATGTGCTCGATGCGGTGGACGACCTGGAGAAGTCCGGCTCACGGCTTGCGGTCGGCAACGTGAGCGTCGCGCCTGAGAGCGCGAAGGCCGGTGAACCCGGACGCGTCTCCGCTTCGATCGGATTGACCGCTTTCACCCTTCGCAAGGAGGACGAGTAGTGGCCTTCTACACTCGCCCCGTCTTCTGGGCGGTACTCACCTCCGTCGCGGCGGTCGCCGCCTTTTGGAGCGACGGCGACGCGCCTCACGGAAAGACGAGCCCTCGCAAACGCTCGTCCAAGAGCGCCGATGCGGGCTGGGACTTCCCCGCTTCGAACCCTGCGCTCCGCTTTGCCAAGCCCCACCGCCCGGCCCGCGATCCCTTCGCGCCGCTCGCGCGCGCCGACCACGCGCCGATCCTCGCTCCCAAGGAGCGCGAAGATCTCGTCCAGATTCCCTCGTCCCTCGCTGGGGGCGAAGGCGGATGGGCCTACACCGGCATGGCCGAGGTAGACGGAGTTCGGATGGCCCTTCTCGAGAACGCCGGCACATCGCAGTCGGGCTACGTTCGCGAAGGCGAGGAATGGAAAGGGACGCGCGTCGCAGGCATCACCATGGCCTGTATCGTGCTGGCCGATGCGAAGGGCCTCACCCAAAGCGTGTTCCGTTTCAATCCGGACGACACGCCCAAGCCGAAGCCCGAGCCGGTGGGCGGTTTCCGTCCGCTCGATCTCACCGGACGCATCGGCGACGTCCAGATCCGCCCTCTCCCGACCCGCTCCAACCTAGCCCAACCTCCCACGGGAGTCCGAAGATGAAAAGGAAACTCGCCCGCGCCCTGCCCGCCACGCTCCTCGCCCTTCCCGCGTCCTGGGCGCTCGCGCAGACCACGTCCGAGGTCAAGTCGGCTCCGGCCCAGGCGTCGCCCGCCCAAGCCACTCCCGCCCAAACTCCGGGGAAGGCCGCGCCCGGTCAAACGCCCCCGACCGGCGCTCCGGCGACGGGCAGTCCCGCGCAGGCCCCGGCGGGAGCGCCGCCGCAAGGGGCGCCGGGCCAAGCCCCTTTCATCCCAGGGTCTAAGGCTCCGACATCCTCGGGTACGGGCAAGGCGGGACAAGGAAAGGCCGGGCAGGGCAAGGTGACCATCGGCGCGAAGGGCGCGCCGACGAAGAAGGCGGCTCCTAAGGCTCCGACGACGCCCAAGTCCGCTTGGCGGCAGTTCCCCCTGAATCCGGCCACCACGATGTTCCTCGACTTTACGGAGGCGAACCCCGACGCGGTGTTCTCCCTGTTCTCGCGCACCGCAGGCATCACGATCCTCAAGTCGCCCCAGTTCAAGTCCAAGATCACCCTCGCGAGCGCGAAGGCGGTCAAGTTGGACGAGGCGTTCTCGCTCCTCAACACGGTGTTGGGCTTCCAGAACTACGAGATGCGCAAGGAAGGCAACCACCTTCTGGTCGCGATGAAGCAGCCGCCCCCCCAGCCGCCCCAGTCGGCGCCGCCAGCCCCGCCCCAGCCGGTCGTGAAGACCTATCCCCTCAACGTCTCGCGGGCGTCGGACGTGGCGAAGATCATCATCGACATCTACGGCCCGGCGGCGGCTGCGGGCGGAGGAGGACAGCCCCAAGGCGGAGGCGAGATGGCGTTCGTCAACGGGCGCATGGTCCCGATGGGCGGCGGAATGCCAGGTGGAGGCGGAGGCGGGGCCAACCCGAACTTCAAGGTCACCTCCGACGACACGAGCAACGCGATCGTCGTGAAGGCCCTGCCGGAAGAGCAGACGAAGATCGAGGCCCTGATCAAGGATCTCGACAAATCGACCGCCCCCTCGCTCGTCACGGAGATATTCGCCCTGAAGTACGCCCCCGCCGATCAGGCGGTGACCGCCATCGAGGACATCCTCACCGCCAACGCTCCGACGGGGCGTAGCGCGGCGCGGCAGACCCAGCAGCAGCCCGACTACGGCTATTACGGCTATTACGGGGGCGGCCGCTCCACTCAGCGCACGGCGGGCGGTCAGTCAGCGACCGCGATCAAGGCGACCAATTCCGTGAGCGTGAACGCGACCGAGGGGAACATGAAGCTGATCCGCGAGCTCCTGAGGAGCCTCGACAGCCCGGCCAGCTTCGTGGATACCACGAACGTGATCAAGCTCCAGAACGCCAAGGCGACCGACGTCGCGGACCTTTTGAACAAGGCTTTCACCCAGCAGCGCAGCAACAACAGCGACTTCGGGTTCTTTATCTACGACTCTTACGGCGGGGGCAACCAGAACAACAAGCAGCAGACGACGGATTTCGACGAGGAAGGCCGGTTCGTAAACGTGCGCGACATCCAGGGCAAGGTCACCGTCCAAGCCGACGCGGCGACGAACAGCCTCGTGGTCGTCACCTCCCCGAGCAACCTGAGGGCGATCCGAAAGGTCGTTGACCAGCTCGACCAGGTAGCCGATCAGGTCGTGATCGAGACGCTTATCGTGGAGGCCAACCTCGACCGCACCACCAAGCTGGGCATCGAGTACAACTTCGTCAACGATCTGTTCAACGGCCAGGGGAACGGGGTGGGCTCCATCAACTTCGGCATCGGGAGCAACACGACGACCAACTCGGTGCAGGGCGCGACCTACACCTTCACGGGCGACAACTACAAGATCTTCCTCAACGCGATCCAGACGGACACGCGCTTCAAGGTGCTCGACACCCCGCGAATCTTCGCCTCGAACAACGCCAAGGCGATCATCAACGTCAGCCAGCGCCTCCCCTACATCACCTCGACGGTCGCGAGCCCCTTGGGCGGCGTGACGAACGCCTACCAGTTCACCGACGTGGGGGTGGTCCTGACCGTCACCCCCCGGATCACGGCGGGCGGAACGGTCACAATGGACGTCGAGCAGAGCGCGGACGACCTTCAGGGATTCACCACCTACAACGCCCCGATCATCAACACCCGCAAGGCGACCACCACCGTCTCCGTCGAGGACAGCCAGACCGTCGTGCTGGGCGGCATCATCCGCAACACGGAGACGCGAACCGACTCGAAGGTTCCCATCCTGGGCGACCTTCCTCTTCTCGGTCAGCTTTTCCGCTCGACCACGCGGGGAACGGGCCAGACCGAACTGATGGTGTTCCTCACCCCCCACATCATCCACAACGGGAAAGACGCCCAGCGTCTTCGAGAGCAGGCCACGAAGGAACTGACGAAGCCTTCGCAGGACAGCATGCGAAAGGCCGTCCCACCCGTCAAAGAGCCCTGACCTTCCACCTTTCGGTCGGGGTTTTAAAGCACCGTCTTCCCGAACAGGGACAGAATCCATTCCACCGCCATCCGGGCGGTGGCGTTGCCCGTGTCTACCAGAGGGTTCGTCTCCACCACATCGACCCCGGCGAGCGCGTACGTCCCCTCCTGAAGCCGCTCGTGGAGAAGCTCCGCGAGCAGGTGCGCCTCGCGGTAGGTGAGTCCGCCCCGTACGGCGGTGCCGGTGCCGGGCGCAAGAACGGGGTCGAGGGCGTCCACGTCGAACGAGATCCAGAGGCGACGGGCGCCGCCTGCGCGCAGGAAGGCGTCGAGCCGGTCCACGCAGGTGGCGAGACCGTGACGGTCGATGTCGGACATCGTGAGCCCGAGGCCCGCACGAACGCGGGGACGCTCCTGGGGATCGACGTCGCGCAAGCCGAGCCAGGCGGTGCGCTCGGGACGGAGCGGCGGCGCGTCGAGCGTTCCAAGGAGACGCCTCCACTCCGAGTCGCGCTTCCCCTCGACGCCGCTCGGAAGTCCTTGGAGAGCGGCGACGGGCATCCCGTGAAGGTTGCCCGTCGCCGAAGTCGCGGGCGTGTTGACGTCGGCGTGGGCGTCGATCCAGAGGAGGGCGAGGTCGTCGCCCGCGCTCAGGGCCGCTGCGACACCACCCGCCGCGATCGAATGGTCGCCTCCGAGCACCATGGGTACCCGACCTTCCGCCAACGCGGACGATGTCCGCGCCCGAAGCTCGCCGAGAATGCTGAGAAGCGGCGGCAGGTTGGCCATCCCGCCCGGATCGGTACGGGGCGGGACAGAAGGCGCGTCGCCGCCGTCCGACACCGTGTGCCCGAGATCGCGCAAGCCCTCGACGAGGCCCGCCATCCGGAGCGCGGCGGGGCCCATCCGGCTGCCTTCCCGAAGCCCACAAAGGTCGAAGGGAGCGCCGACGATCTCGATCATCGCATGAGCATACCGGCCCCTCCTTGAGCGTAAATTAACCTGTTTTTAGGCCTAAGCTGGGCCATAATGACCTTATGCATCGTCGCTCGCTCGCCTTCCTGCCTCTCCTCGCCGCCTTCGGTTGCGGCGGCGCCGGGCAGACGATGCCGACCACGCCGTCCCTTTCGCCGATGGATTCGACGACACGCTCGACCACGGGCTTCGGCGGCGGCACGAAGGACGCCACCTTCAAGCCTGCCGTGGGAGCGAACAGTCCCCTCGGGACGCTCAAGCCGCTCGCCGCCACCAGCGTTCTCGCCAAGGCGGCGGACGGAAGGACGGCGACCGACTCAGCCACCGAGCTCGCCAAGCTCGATAAGGGCGAGCTGAAGCTGGACGACGCTTACACCTATCTGGTCGCCGACGCGACCGCCGCCCGTGCGACCGTGGGCGACAAAGGAGCCAGCGTTCCGTTCCCCGCCGAGGCCAAGGCCAACCCGGATGGCTCGTACTGGATCGTCGACGCCGAGACACGTCGCGTCTACACCTTGACCGGCGTGAAGAAGGAGGAAGGCAAGCCCACCACGATCGCCGACGGCCCCAGCGCCGATCTCATCCACCCGACCGCCGACGCCGCCGTGCCGCCAGTCGCCCTCGCGGCCCGTGCCGACGAGGCCACCACCGATATCAAGCACGCCCTGCGGATTCTCGTCAAGGGCGTCGGAACGGAAAACGCCCCCGTGGCGGGATCGCGGGTTCGGCTCAAGAAGACGGTCAAAGACAAGGGCCTGCCACCGCTCGCCAAGGCGGTGGTCGTCGCCTTGAAGAAGTACGGCGCGACGCTGAACGTCGGTGACGGGGCTCCCGCTCTCTCCACCCTGGCCGATCCCCGCTGGACGAAGGAGGACGCCAAAGCGATCTCTGTCCTCCATATGGCGGACTTCGAATTGATGGCGCCGCCTCAAGCAAAGGCTGGTACGGTTACCAAAAAGTAGTCAGGGCGCGTCCTCTTTTGTTATACAGGAAAGGGCGTCGGCCCTTTTTGGTCCAGAATCTGCGGTAAACCTCGGGACGATCCATGGGTCCTATTTCACCCGATGATTTAAGGTTTAACAAGTTTGGCCTATCGCAGCAGGAGTCGAGGGTCTTGTCCCTCGCCATGACCGGCCGAATCGACAAGCAGATCGCCTCTGAGATGGGGATCAGCCTCGGCACCGTGCGCGTCTACTGGAAGCGCATCCGCATGAAGGTCGGGGGCACCCGTTCCGAGGTGATCGCCGAGCTGGCCCGCAACTCCCTCAAGCTCGACTTCGACGGCGAACGCACCAAAGCCGACCAACTTACCAAAGAGCTCGAGGAAAGCCAAGCCCGCGAGCGCAAGCTCCAAGTCTACGAAGCCGCTTTCGAGATTCTGCCCACCGCCCTCGCTATCCTCGAAGGACCCGTCGGACGGATCGTCCGGGCCAACGCCGCCTTCGCCACGCTTCACGGCTACGCCCCCGATGAACTAGTCGACCATCCGACGACGGAACTGACCCTCCTCGAAGAGGCAGCCGCCTTAGAGAAGCAGGCCGCGATCGCCGCCAAAGACGGCAAGCACGTCGAAGCCGCCTCCACGCGGCGCCGCAAGGACGGCTCGACCTTCCCATCGCGCCTCATGCTCCAAGGAGGCGGCACACCCGCCTGGATCATGGCCTTGGACGCCTAAAGGCCTCCGAGGCCTTTAGGCCAGGACCGCGACGGTCACGCCCTGTCCACCTTCGGTCGCGTCGCCGTCCCGGTACTCCGCGACGCTCCGATTGCCTTTGAGGGAGTTCTGGACGACGTTCCGCAACACGCCTTCGCCCTTGCCATGGACGATCCGGACGCGCTCCAGTCCGGCGAGGGCCGCGTCGTCTAGGAACCGCTCCAACTCGCGCATCGCCTCCTCTGCCCGCAGGTGACGAAGATCGACTTCCGGTGAGGCGGAGAGAGCCTTGGCCAGTTGGATGTTCGGGCGGGCCTTCTGGATCTCCATCGGGGCGCGATCCACCGGCTCTAGGCTTGAAACCGGCACCGTCATCTTCAGTGTCCCAAGCTGGACCGGGACGCGTCCGTCCTTCGGATCGTCGAGGACGTGCCCTACCTGGGAGTGCCCCGCAAGACGGATCGTCGCCCCCTTTCGAACGACAGGGGCGTCCTTCGGGCGGCGGACCTTCGGCGCAAAGGAGCGCGCCAGTTCCGTTCCCGCCGCATCGAGTTCCTTGAGCCCTTTGCGCGCGGTCTCGCGGTCGCCCGCCTTGACCTCGTCGAACAGGCGCGACGCCTCGATCCGGATTTCGCGCAGGGCGGCTTCGATCACCGCCTGGGCCTTGTCGTGGACGGTACGCCGGATCTCGTCCGCCTCGTCCAGCTTGCGCTTGGCGTCGGCTTCCTTCTTTCGTAGCTCGTTCGCACGGCGGTCGGCCTCGCTCTGGGCGAGCCGGGCCTTTCGCTGGGCGTCCTCCAGTCGCTCGAGCATGAGCGCGAGATCCTGCGCCTCGTCGCCGAGCGATCCGCGGGCGCGCTCAACGACGGACGTCGGAATGCCGTAGCGCTCGGCGATACGCAGGGCCTGCGAAGCGCCGGGCGTCCCCATAAGGAGCCGATAGGTGGGACGCAGGCTCCGGGGATCGAACTCCATCGCCGCGTTCGTGAAGCCGGGCACGTTGTAGGCGAACGCTTTGAGCTCGCCGTAGTGGGTGCTGGCGAGAATCGTCGCGCCCTTGTCCGCCATCTCGATGAGGATCGACTTCGCGAGGGCCGCGCCCTCGGCGGGATCGGTGCCCGCGCCCACCTCGTCGAGTAGAACGAGGGCTCCGTCCTCCAGGCGGCGCAGGGCCTCCGCAATGTTCCGGATATGGCCGCTGAAGGTGGAGAGCGACTGCTCCAGGCTCTGCTCGTCGCCAATGTCGGCCCATACGCTCGTAAAGGGTGCGAGACGCACGTCGAGAGCGGGCGGATAGAGGCCCGCCTGGGCCATCAGGACGGTCAGACCGACCGCCTTGATCGAGACCGTCTTGCCGCCCGTGTTAGGACCGGTGATAAGGACCGACGCGCCGCGACCGACCTCGATGTCTAACGGCACCGCGACCTCGGGATCGAGCAACGGGTGCTTGCCACCTTGGATCGCCACGAACGCGCTGCCCGGCTGAGGACGCGGCAGGCAGCCCTTCATGTCATAGGCGAGACGCGCCTTGGCGAACGCGAGATCGAGCTGTGAGGCCGCTTCCACGCCGCCCGTGGTCTCGACGGCGATCCGTCCTACCGCCTTGCTGAGCAGACCGAGGATGCGCGCCTCCTCGGTTCGCTCCTCCGCCTCCAATTCTCGGAGGGCGTTACCAAGCTGGAGGACGTCCTCGGGTTCGATGAAAAGGGTCTGCCCCGTGGAGGAGGTGTCGTGGACGATGCCCCGGATCTTGCCCCGGTTCTCCGCTTTGAGCGGAACGACGTAGCGACCGTCGCGGACGGTGTAGATGGGGTCGCTCAGCAGTTCCCGGAAGCGCGTGGTGTAGTTTTGAATCCGCTCTTGGAGCCGGTAGGTCGCCTGCTTCTTGCGACCGCGGATCGAGCCTAGGGCGGGGGAAGCCTCGTCCCGCATCGAGCCGTCACCCTCCAGGCTTTCGAGCAGGCGATCCTCGACGTCCCGTCGGTCGGGAAAGTTCTCGCTGTAGGGATAGAGAAGGGGGAACTCCTCGCGACGGGCGGTCAGGAACGTCTTTGCCGAGCGCATGGTCGCAAGGGCCTCACCCACGTGGCGAAGCTCCTGTCCGCCGAGGGTGCCGCCCTTCTCCGCCCGCTTCAAAGCGTGACGCGGGTCACGGATTCCCCGGAGCGACGGTACGGAGTGCCGAGCGAGCGCCTCGTGCGCCTCGCGGGTGAGGTCGAGGAGGTACCACGCCTCGTTCGCCCGGAAGGCGGGACGAAGCTCGGCGGCGGCGGCCCCGCCAAGAGGCGTCTCGCAGGCGGCGGAGAGGCGGTCGCGGATCGATTGAAATTCAAGCACGCGGAACGCGTGCGCGTCTTTAGCGTGCATAGCTTTAGGATTCTGAACCAATAACGTTCCTACGTCTCAAGGGTCCTAGAACGCTTGGGTTCCGGAGACCGACTTCGCTTCGTCGGACGACGAGCGGGACCTAGGCCCATAGCCTCTAGTAGACTTCCAGGCATGGGCCTGGAAACCGGACGCCGGGTGTTGCGCCGCGAGGCGGGAGCCTTGCTCGCGATGGCCGACGCGCTCGACGACGCGTTCGAGCGGGCGGCGGACCTAATCCGCGCCTGTGAGGGGCGGGTCGTCACCTGCGGCATCGGCAAGTCGGGCCATATCGCCCGCAAGACCGCCGGGACCCTCGCCTCGACGGGAACGCCCAGCCTCTTCATGCACGCCGCCGAGGCGGTCCACGGCGACCTCGGCATGGTCACCGCCAAGGACGTCGTCCTGCTCTACAGCCACAGCGGCGAGACGGACGAGATCGTTCGAATCTTCCCTTCGATGCGCCTCCAAGGTGCGCGAACGATCCTCGTCACGGGCCGTCCAGAGTCGTCCGGCGGGCGGATGGCCGACCTCGTCTTGAACACCGGCGTGGGCGAGGAGGCCTGCCCCAACAATCTCGCGCCGACTACCAGCACCACCGCGATGCTCGCCTTGAGCGACGCCCTCGCCATCGCGGTGATGGAAGGGCGCGGCTTCGGCAAGGAGGACTTCGCCCGTTTCCACCCGAAAGGCGCGCTGGGCAAGCGGCTTCTCCTGCGGATCGAGGACGCGATGCGCCCCCTCGCGGAGATCGCCGCCGTCGCTCCGAGCGCTACCGTGTTCGATGCGATGTGGGCGGTCACGAAGGCGGGCGTGGGCGCCGCCTGCGTCGTCGAAGACGGGCATCTCGTCGGCTTCATCTCCGATGGCGATCTGCGCCGCCACTCGCTCGAATACCCTGACCTGCGTGAGCACCGCGCGGAGGAGATCATGACGCGAAGCATCACCACTATCCCGCCGGAACTCCTCGCGGTCGAGGCTCTAGAGGCGTTTCAGATGAACCCGCGCCCTTTGGGCGAGATGCCTGTGGTAGACGCCGAAGGGCGGCTTCTCGGACTCCTCATGCTGAAGGACCTGCTCCGAAGCGGGATCGTCTAAGAGGAGTCTCGGAAGGAGGCCGGAGAGGAAGCGCAGTCTTCCTCTACTTGACCTTCTTCTGGAAGTGCCGCTCGATACGTTCCGCGTCGGCGTCGCCGACCACGAGCAGCAACCGGTCGTGACCGTCGCCGACATGGTCGATCTGAGCCCCGAGAGCGATCGCCTCTTGGATGGTCTCGGCCAGCAGGCCCTCTTCGTCGCGAATGTTCACCGCATGGACGCTCACGACGCTCCGGCCCGTCGTCACCGCCGCACGATCGCCAAGAACCCGCCCCAGATCAGCGGCTCGGTCGGCGGGCGCGACGAACGAGAGGCCGTAGGGCGTCAGCTTGAGGAAGTCGATCGAGATCCCTTCCTTGGCGACCGCGTCGAGAACCTGGAGGCGCTGGGGGACCAGCGGCTCGGGAAGCCCCTCGACATGAACCTGGCAGAAGCCACCTCGGGTCTCGACCCGACTCAAGCCTCGAGGACGTTCGAACGCCGTCTCCCGAGGGGTGGAAGGCGTCATCTCGCTCTGGAAGTTCGCACGCGGATCGCGGCGCGCTTTGCTCACGGAGAAGAGGGTACCAGGGGAAGCGGGCCTCCCCTGATCGGGTCAGACCCCGAATACGTCGTCGGGGATGCCCGCGTTGATCTTGATGCCATCGTAGCGCGTCACGCCGGCCACCACGTCGTCGCCGTTCTTCACCGTCAGGCGGGTCGGGGCGGTGACCCCGTTCGTCGTTTCGGGCTGGTCGTAGTAGAAGGTCGCCACCATGCGGCCCTTGCGGTGGTACCACTCGCGCTTGGTGATGTACCTCTTGGCCGGGTCGATCCAGATACGAAAGCGCGTCTTGTCGTTGAAGACGGACTTGTAGGTCACGTCGAACACAACGTCGCCGGTCGCGCGATCCATGCGGACGAACTTCGCGTCCATAAAGCTCTCGAAGAGCGACGGCGTGATGATGCCGAAGTCGAACACCGTCTGGCGGTTGCCCGGCTTGGTCGAGAGATCCTCCGCTTTGTTGATACGCAGGCGTGGGATCTTGAAGTGGCGCTTCGTGCCGTTGACGATGTAGGTGACCTGGGTGTCCTCGATGTTCGCGTCGACGCGGACCTTGAAGGGCTCCTCGATCCGGACGGTCGAGGTCTCGACGCGGTAGCCTGCGCCGAAGTCGTCGTTGATCTTCTTCAGCTCGTTCTGGTTTTTCGAGACGATCTTCGCGGTGAAGGTCGCGTCGTGGAACGCGGGCTGGACGTAGGCGGAAATATTCTGGCTCTGAAGCACGGCGAGGGCGAGAAGCGTGGTCATGGGGTAAATCTATCCCTAGTGACGCCCGAAACGCTGGATCGTTTCGCCAGCGGGACTTCCGCCGGAGCACCGGCTCTGCGGACCCTGCGCGCCAGCGAGGCGCTTGACGAGGCCCTGCGAACCTACCGCGTCCTCGCCCCCGCCCTCTTGCGCCGGAGCGCCGTCCCCTCCGTGTTCGTTCTCGCGAGCGTCCTGTTCTGGGTCCGCGCCTTCGGGCCGCGGCTCCTCACTACGAACTCACCGGGCGATGTGACCGCCCAGGTGGGCGAGGCGGGCTTCGTCCTGATCGTCGGATTGTTAATCGCGACGCCTCTGCTGGTGTTCGGTATCGTCGAGGCGACGCTCCAGGCGGTGGCCCTGGCAAATCCCTTCCGCGAAGGTCTTCGCGCCGACGAGATCGCTGCCTCGAGCGCCGCGCGCCGCGCCTTTCCCCGCGCCTTCGGAGCGGGACTCTGGACCTTTGCCCTGGCAGGCGCGATTCCCCTCGTCTCGTTCGGCCTGATGGCCGCCGGCAGCCTTCTCCCCTCGGGGAACGACGACCAAACCGCCCCCGTGCTTGCCGTGCTTGGGGTGATCGGCATGTTCTTCGGCGTCCTTGCGGCGCCCTGGATCGTCGCCGCTCACGCTTTGGCCCCGGCCGCCGTCCTGCGCGGCGACGGCGCGTTCGCCGCCTGCCGCCGAAGCCGCCGTCTGATGGCGGGCGTCGGTCGCGTCTCCGGCGGCTACGGCATGATCTGGACCGTCTACATCGTTCTACTCGTCGCCGCCCTTGCGGAATGGGGCGGTATCCGCCTGCTCCAGAGTTCGATCCCTGGAAGCGGCGCGCTTCCGGGCGGGGGCGTCTTCTCCGAGGCGCTGTCGCTTGGCGTCCCGTTCGTCGTCGCCTGGACGCTCCTCCCGCTGTGGGGGACGTCCGTGGCCGTGATCGATGCGGAGCGCCGCGTCCGTAAGGAGGGCTACGATGTCGAGCTACTTAGGAAAGGTTAAAAACAGGCAGAGCGCAGGAAACGGGAGAGGGCGAAAGGCGCTTCTCCTTGGGTCGTTCCTTCTTTCCCTTTCCCTCGTTCCGGCTCTCTGCTCCGCCGGTCCATTCGCGAACCTCGATGGGCGGCAGGCCGGACTCTCGGACAAGCAGGTCGTCAACGAGCTGCGACGGCTGGAGGGAGACGACCCCGAAGCTAAGAGCCACCTCGACGGCGGGCCGAAAGCGGCGCGTGCCTACATCGCTCTGCGCGCGAATCTGGAGGGTGCGGATCCCGTGGCTCCACCCAAGATCGGTCCCGCGCCAGGAGGAGAGCGGATCGCCAGTTCCTGGCTCGCTCGTACGTTGGAGCGCCTGAAGACGCCAAAGCTCGACTTGCCCGAAAGTTCGGGGCCGCCGGTCGGGGTTATCGGTCCCTGGGCGACGATGCTCATGTGGGGCATTCTCGGCATCCTTTTGGGACTCGCCGTCTTCTTCCTCGTACGTTACGTTCGCTTCCCGAGCAGCCGGGGACGAAAGGCCCTGGTCGACGCCGAGGAGCCCGTACGCTCCGCCGACGCTTGGCTTGAGGAGGCGAACGCCCAGATCGCGCGCGGCGAGTACCGTGCGGCGGTGCGCGGCCTCTACGTCGCGGGCCTGATGCGCCTAGACGAGGCGGGAGTCGCCCGCTTCGACCGCCACCAGACCAATTGGGAGCATCTCCGCCGCATCGAGGCGAGTTCCAAGGCGCCGTCCGACGCCGACGTGCGCGGGGCGACCGGACGCTTCGACCGCCTGTGGTACGGCCTGATCCCGGCGACGGAAGCCGACGCCCATGCGATGCGCGCTTGGTACGACACCCTCGTACGGCGTCTCGCAGAGCATCGTACGAGCGAGCCACGTTCCGGAGATCCTCGTGCCAGCGAGCCGCGCGCGGCGGAGGCCCATCCGTGAGATGGCTCGCGGGGACACTCCTCGCCCTGCTCGCCCTCGCTTACGCCATCGTCGCCCTAAGCGGCCCCAGCGCGAAGGTCCACCCCGCGCCCGACGATCCAGGCCTCGGAGGCCTCTCCCTGCTAGCCCGGGCGCTGCGCGACGAGGGCTATCGCACCGTCTTCGATCCCGCCTCCCATCCCAAGCTGAAGCCCGACGACATCGCCGTCGTGCCACTCCTGGGCTACCGCGGTATCCCCGCGTCGGTCCTCGCCCACGTACGGGCGGGCGGGCGGGCCTTTGTGATCGCGGTTCCGGAAGAGCTTCAGGCGATCAAGACTCGAGAGAAGATCGTCGACAGGAAGAACCGCTCGGCCGATGTGGACTCGACCGAGGCCGCGGGCGTCCAGACTCCCGACGGCGAGCTGGCCGCCGTCGCCGTCTGGTACAGCGAGCAGGAAGACTTCAGCACCCTACGCCAGATCGGCAAGGGCCGCGTCGCCCTTTTGGAGTCCGGCGCCCTCGCGACGAACCGCTTCCTCGGTCGCCACGACAACGCGCGGGTCGTCTTCTCCACTCTCGGTACCCTCCGGACGAAGAAAGGCGATCGGCTTACCTTCCTCGCCTTGGGCTACGGTGAAGGTGAAGAACTCGGTCCGATCGAGGCGATCGGACCGTGGGCGGTGGGCGCGCTCTGGCAGTCGCTGGCGATCCTCGGCGCCTTCGGTCTAGCGAAGGGCGTTCGCTTCGGCCTTCCCATTCCCGAACGTCGCCACAAACGCGGTTCCCGAGAGTTGCTCGACACCCTCGCGGACCATTACCGCCGAGGTCGGCGCACCGACGCCCCGCTTCTGGTCGCCGCGCGCGAGCATCCGAGCGAACCGGAACTCCAAACCCTCGCGATCCGCTCGAACGTTCCTGAGAGCGAAGCCCGGCAAGTTCTCATGGGACTCGAGGCCCGAGCAAAGAAGCGACGCTAGGACGCAGGGCCGCCGAATGTCCGCTGGAAGCTCCATAATGGGGCTATGCGCATCTCCATCCTTCTGGCGAGTGCCCTTCTCGCTGCGTCCGCCCTCGCGCAGACCGCCGCCGAGGTCAAGACCTACGGCACGGCGTACGCCAAGGCCAAGAAGGTCCTGGCCGCCAAGCCCAAGGACAAGAAGGCCAAGCAGGCTTTCGTCGTCGCGGGAGACCGTTTCGCCACCGCCACCATGATGTCGCCCGATCTCGACCGCAAGGTCAAGTACCGCGAGTCGCTTCGGGTCTATCGAGAGGTGCTGAAGGTCGATCCGCAGAACAAAGAGGCCAAGAACAACTCGGAGATGATCATCTCCATCTACAAGCAGCTCGGCAAGCCCATTCCCAACTAAGTGCTGCCG
>Ga0160428_1000353_pt1 | contig 53783 bp, 53 predicted proteins | sample SolpanmetagenomM_FD_108198 | JGI IMG/M metagenome (GOLD analysis project Ga0160428, IMG submission 108198) | Solar panel surface microbial communities from Lawrence Berkeley National Laboratory, California, USA - M | ecosystem: Engineered > Built environment > Solar panel > Unclassified ... | reverse complement strand
GCGCACCGAGATTCAGCAGGGCGCCTACGACAACCAGCAGGCCGCCATCAAGCAGGCCGAGCGCTTTATCGAGCGCTTCAAGGCCAGCGCCAGCAAGGCCAAGCAGGCCCAGAGCCGCGTGAAAGCGCTCGATAAGTTGGAGCGCATCGAGGCCGTGGCGCCCGACGCCGCCCGGGTCAATTTCAAGTTTACGTTCTCGCAGCAGCCGGGCCGTCACATCCTGCGCATGGAGCACGTGGGCAAGAGCTACGGCGAAAAGCTCATCTTCCGCGATACCAACGTACACATCGAGCGGGGCGATAAAATCGCGCTCATCGGGGCCAACGGCAAGGGCAAATCGACCTTGATGCGCCTCGTGGCCGGGGCCGAAACGCCCACCGCCGGCCGGCACCAGCTGGGCCACAACGTCATCATGGCCTTCTACGCGCAGCACCAGCTCGAAAGCCTGACTGTGGACAACGAGATTATCCAGGAGATGAACGAGGCGGGCTCGAAGCGCAACGAGATGGAATTGCGCGGCGTGCTGGGCTCGTTCCTATTCACGGGCGACGACGTGTATAAGAAAATCAAGGTGCTGAGCGGTGGCGAAAAAAGCCGCGTGGCCCTAGCCAAAACCCTGATTTCGGAAGCCAACTTCCTGCTGCTCGATGAACCGACCAACCACCTGGACATGCAGTCGGTCAACATCTTGATTCAGGCGCTGGAGCAGTACGAGGGCACGTTCATCGTGATTAGCCATGACCGCTACTTCGTGGAAAACGTGGCCACCAAAATCTGGTTTATTGAGGATTATCAACTGAAGGAGTACCCCGGCACCTACCACGAGTACGAGCAGTGGCAGGACGACCGCGAGAAAGCCGCCAAGAAAGCCGGCCTGCCCAGCCCCTCGGCCAACAAGCCCATCCCCAAGCCAGCCGCCGTGGCCGAGCCCGTGCCCTCGGTAAACAAAACGCCCGCCCCCGACCAGAAAAAGGCGCTGAAGGAGTTAGCCGAGGTTGAAGCCAACATCGATAAGATGGAGAAGGAAATGGCCATCTACGAAAAGCAGCTGGCTGACCCCAAAATTTACCAGAATACCGCCCAGCTCAAGGACACCACGGTGAAGTTTGAGCAGGTGAAGAAGGAGCTGGCCAAGCTCAACGACCGCTGGGAGATGCTGGCCGAGATGTAGGTCTGACCAGTCTGACAAGCAAAAGGCCCGGGCGCAGCTAGTAGCTGCGCCCGGGCCTTTTACATTGGGCCAAGTAGGATTTATTTCAAATTCGTTACGCCTTTAATAAACTGAATACCGCCGAAGATGATGGCGCCCCAAAACACAAACCCGATGTGGGCCATCGTGAGGGCCGTGCCCCCAACGCACCACAGGCCGCCGTGCAACATGTCCTTTTTGGCTTGTGCCCGCTTGGCATCGCGGATGGGGCTTTCCAGCTCCAGCACTACGGCGCTGGCGCGCTCGGCATCCAGGCCCTTCAGCATGAGTAGGTGCTCTACCTGGTCACCTTTTTTACCATTGGCGAGTAGGTTGGCAGCGTATTGATACAGGTAATCATCGACCTGCTGGTCATTATCGACCTGCTGGTTAGTGGTCTGGCTTAGTTCCATCCGGTTTTTTGCAGTTAAATGAATAGTATGACGCGCTGAAATTCAACGCGGTCCCAATATACTGCTTCAGCCAAACTTCACCAAGCTAGTTGCCAGTTACCTGGCTACGCTACTTGCCCGCGTTCCACACCAGTATTGTGCAGCCCTCCGAGCCAGCGGGGCTACTGGCCCGATGCTCGGTGCCGGGCGGGTAGTAGAGGTAGGCGCCGGCCGGGAACGCGCGGCCGTTTTCTACGCCGGGGTCGCAGTAGGTGCCGGCCACCACGAATACCTCGTCGGGCGTATTGTGCGAATGAACCGGGTAGGTGCGGCCGGCGGCAATCTGGATAAGCACGCGCTTCTCGCCGGGCTCGGCGCGTAGCAGCGCGCGGGTGATGCCTTCGCTGATGGTTTCCCAGGCCTGAGCCAGGGGTACGGAAGTTTCGACAGGATGCATAACGGCGCAGGTAAACGTGTGCCGGCCAAACCGGCGGCGGGCGGCAAAGGTTGGGGTCCGGCCGTACCTTGCGCGTATGCGCTTTCGCCTTCTTCCCTATCCGCTTCTACTGGTAGCTGCCGGCTGCGTGCCGCTGGGCACCCCCATCACCAACCCCGACCTGCCGGCTAGCCGGCAGGCGGCCCGGCCCGCCGAATACTACGCCGACCGCACCCTGCGCTACCAGGACTACATCTACGACCCCAGCGTGCGCAGCGTGCAGTGCTACGTGCCTACGGCCCAAGTCAATGACGTGCTGCTGCCGCCCATCGTGCCCATTACCCAGGAGCAGCCCGTGGTGCTGGAGTTTGACGTGCTCACCGAGCAGGCGCCGCGCCTCACGGCCAAGCTCGTGCACTGCGACCTCAACTGGGCGCCCTCGCAGCTCACCGACATGCAGTTTCTGAGCGAGATAAACGAGTTTACGCTCACCAACTACCAAACGTCGGTCAATACCAAGGTGCCCTACTACCACTACGCCTTGCAGATGCCGCGCGTGAAGCTCAGCGGCAATTACCTGCTGGTGGTGCAAAACCAGGCCGGCGTGCCGCAGCTTTCGCGCCGGGTGCTGGTGTATGAAAACCAGGTGGTGGCTAGCCTGCAGCAGGGCATTTTGGCGGGCGGCCTCGATGCGCGCTACGCCTACCAGCAGCTCAATTTCAACATCAACTACAGCGCCGTGGAGCTGGTGAACCCGGCTGCCGAGGTGAAGGTGGTGCTGCGCCAGAACTTCCGCTGGGACAATGCCCACTACAACCTCACGCCCACCTTCGTACGCGACGCCGAGCGCCGCCTCGAATACCAGTACATCAACTATGAAAACGCCTTTCCCGGCCTGAGCGAGTACCGCTACTTCGACGCCCGCTCGCTGCAAGCCAACGGCCTGGGCGTGGCCCGGCTGCTGCGCCAAGGCAACCCTACCCAGGTCGAACTGCTCGAAGAAACCACCCGCAACGGGCTAGCCTACAACCAGTACGTGGATGCCAACGGCCAGCGCGTGTTCCAGAACCGAGAGTTTGGCAACGGCGCCATCAACGGCGACTACGCCCAGGTTACCTTCAACCTGAAGGCCACGCAGCCCGCGCCCGGCCCGGTCTACGTGTTTGGCGCGCTCAGCGACTGGCAGCTCAAGGATGAGTTTCGGCTGGCCTACGACTCGGTGCAGCAGCGTTACACCGGCCGCGCGCTGCTCAAGCAGGGCTACTACAACTACAGCTACGCCGTGGCGCCCCGACGCGCCGGCACCCCGCCCGACGAAATCTACTTCGAGGGCACCCACCAGGAAACCGAAAACCAGTACGACCTGCTCGTGTACTACCGCCCGCCGGGTACCCGCACCGACCTGCTCATCGCCTACCAGGCCATCGACCTGAACCGGCGCTAGCCCCTGCCCTCCCGCCGCACCCAAATCGTGCTGTCCGGCAATCCGGGCGGCACGGTTTTCGCGTAAATAGCCTGGCAGACGAACAATTGTTAGCCAGCGTAATTAGCAAGCTTGCCAATGTGGCCGCTGCATAGTAACTTGCGTAGCTTTCACCCTTTTACTTCAACTTATCGGAAGATTTTACGCCTTTTCATTTTTGCCAAAAATTTTAGCTTTTCGCTTTTTATTTGTATCTTTGGCTATGCGTAACACCCAGCTCCCGACTCCCCTGCCCGTGCAGCAATTCGCCCGCTGCATCGACGATACTGCCCGCCCCGCCGGCTACATCGGCGACTGGCCCACGGCCGGCCGCGTGTACCCCGTGCAGGTGCGACCCCACGCGCGCACCGGCCAGCCCCACGTGCACGTGCTGGGCTTCTACGCCGAGCGGCCCTACGGCGCCTTTGCCGCCAGCCGCTTCGAGCAGGTAGCTACCGTTTGGATGAATTAACCTCTTGTCTTCTAAAAAAGAAGCCCGCGCTGCCAAGCAGCGCGGGCTTCTCTTTTGGTAGCTCCCCTAGTGTTGGCGCTTCTCCCCGACCCCCTCTCCGAAAAGGCGAGGGGGAGCCTGATGACTTCACACGTTCGCATACGTCGGCTTGGGTTTAGCTCCCCCTCTCCTTTTCGGAGAGGAGGCTGGCCCCAGAGGGGTCCCGTGAGGCGCCACGTTAAAACGGCTACTCAATCACCTGCGCAGCCACGTCAAACGTGGCGGCCGGGGGCTGAGGATTCATCTCGGCCAGGGCAGCCACCACAATTTCGGCAATGGCCTGGTCGCGGGCGTGCTTGTCGTTGGCCGGAATGACATACCACGGGCACTCAGGCGTGGAGGTGGCAGCCAGCGCCTCCTGGTAGGCCACCTGGTAGGCATCCCAGAGCCTACGCTCCTTGAGGTCGCCGGGCTCAAATTTCCAGCGTTTTTTGGGGTTGTCGAGGCGGGCTTGCAGGCGCCGGGCCTGCTCGTCTTTCGAGATGTGCAGGAAGAACTTGATGACGCGGGTGCCGTTGCGCGTCAGCAGCTGCTCGAAGTGCTTGATGTCCTCGTAGCGCTGCTGCCAGGTGAAGGGCTCGATGAGGCCGTGCACGCGCGTCACGAGCACGTCCTCGTAGTGCGAGCGGTTGAACACCCCGATGTGGCCGCGGCCGGGCGTGCGCTGATGAATGCGCCACAAAAAGTCGTGGCTAAGCTCCTCGGCGCTCGGCTGCTTGAAGGCCGCCACCTCCACCCCGGCCGGGTTCACGCCCGTGAGCAGGTTGCGGATGGTGCCGTCCTTGCCGCCTGTGTCGATGGCCTGAAACACCAGCAGCAGGCTCTGCCGGTGCTCGGCATAGAGGTTTTCCTGGTAGTCGCTGAGCTGCGCGCGCAGTTCTTCGAGGCGCTTTTCGACCTTTTTCTTGTGGTCGAAGGGCACGTTGTTGGCCGCGTCGATGTCGGCCAGGCGCAAGGGAGTATTGGGCCGCACGAGCACGGCGGGCGTAGTAGCGGGGGGGCTGGAAGCCATAGGAGAAGACTGGAAAAAACGACCAGGGCTAGCCGTTGAGTTATTAAACGAAAAAGGCCCTTCCTAACGTTGTATTCCTAGTGCAGCTGCCCATTGGCTGCCCGCCGAAAGCGCCGTTTTTTTGGCGCTGAAATTGCCTTATTCCGCTGTTGCTTTCCTGCTTTTCCTCATGACTATGCTTTCCCGTTCTTTCCGCCGGCTAGCCGTTGTGCTAGGACTACCGACCCTGCTACTGACTGCGGCCACGCCTCCCGCGGCGGCCCAGTCGGCCACCAGCCGTGCCACCGACATGCCCGCCAGCCAGGCGGCCGGCATCATCCGCGAGATTACCGATGCCGTGGGCTTGCAGCCGCGCTTCGAGTTGCGCGCCACCACGCAGGTCGATAACGCCGCCGCCGTGGTCTACGGCGGCAAGCGCTACCTGCTGTATAATCCGCGCTTTCTGGCCGCCGTCAACCGCGCCGGCCACACCGACTGGGCCGGCATCAGCATCCTGGCTCACGAAATGGGCCACCACCTCAACGGCCACACGCTGCGCGCTGGCGGCTCGCAGCCCGAAGACGAGTTGGAGGCCGATGAGTTCTCCGGCTTCGTGCTGCGCCGGCTGGGGGCCAGCCTGGCCCAGGCCCAGGCCGCCATGGCCGCCGTATCGCCCACCTCGGGCTCGGCCACGCACCCCGGGCGCACACCCCGTCTGGCGGCCATCAGCCGCGGCTGGGGCCGCGCCACGGCCCAGATTGTGGCCAGCGCCAAGCCCGGCGCGCAGCCCTCGGCCCAGCCGGTGGCCATCGCCCCGCGCCCAACCCGGCAGCCTGGCTACGAGGTGGCCAGCGACGACGAAACCGGCGGTGCCACCGGCGCCCTGGCCCGCGGCGCCAGCAACGGCCCCGTGCGCGTGGTGGGCCAGCTCACCTTCCGCGACAACCCCGACGTGCCCTTCTACCTCACCAGCGCCCTCAACGTAGTGCGCCTGGCCGACGAAAGCAGCACCGACGAGGACGGCGCCGTGCGCGAGGCCCAGGTGGTGGGCCACCTGCGCCGTACCGGCAACGCCGCTTTTCCCTTCATCCTCGAAGACGGCCAGCAGCGCTCGCTCTACGTCACGCCCCGCGGCGATGTGTATGACAAAGAAGGCCAGCGCGTGGCTAAGCTGCACGATTAGCGCGCGTTACAAATTCTGAGCTCGAAAGGGTGAATCAAAAAGCCTGGGCTGCGTATTACCTGCGCAGTTCAGGCTTTTTGATTCACCCTTTTTACCGCTTCCTCCCCGCCGTGCCCGAATTACCCGAAGTCGAAACCTACCGCCGCTTTATCGACGAAGTGGCCGTGGGCCAGACCATTACCGGCCTCACCGTGTTTGATAAGCACGTGCTGGCCGTGCCCGAAGACGAGTTGCGTGTCGCTCTGCTGGGCCGCACCATCAGCGGCACCGGCCGGCTGGGCAAAAACTGCTTTGTGCAGCTCGACAACGGCCGCCTGCTGGTGCTGCATTTTGGCATGACCGGCGACATCGGCGCCTACCGCGACGCGCCCGATGCCCCGCGCTTCACCCGCGTGGCCTGGCAGCTCGCCGATTCGGGCCTGAACCTGGCTTTTATTGACCCGCGCAAATTCGGCCGCATCCGCCTGGCCGAGAGCGTCGAAACTTACCAGAAAGCCAAAAAGCTCGGCCCCGACGCCCTGCAAATCACCGCCGCCGAGCTGCACCAGAAGCTCAGCCGCCGCCGGGTGTTCGTGAAACCCCTACTGCTCGACCAAAGCCTTACCGCCGGCCTCGGCAACTGGATTGTGGACGAGGTATTATTTCAGGCCAAAATTCACCCCGAGCGGCTGGGCAATTCCATCACGGAGCAAGAGGCGACGGCGCTGCACGCGGCCATTCAGTTGGTGCTGACAACAGCCATCCAGCACGAGGCCAATTACCGGCATTTTCCGAAGTCGTTTCTCATCCACGCCCGCGAGTGGGACGACTCGGCCACGCCCGGCACCGACGCCCACACCTTTTGCCCCCGCCATCCACAGGTGAAAATCGAGAAATTTTACGTGGGCGGCCGGGCCACCTACATCTGCCTCAAGTGCCAGCCGGCGCCTGCTGCTACTACCACCTGAGTGCTATGGAAATCACTAATTTAATAACCTTGCGCTGACCTCGATGACCGTGAGGCAGCTGTGCTGCTCGTGGTCGGTGCAAAGGCCGCAGTCGTAGGGGCAGCCGTAGTGGGTGGCCATGTTGAAGCGCCGCGGCGTTTCGCTGGGCTTCACGTAGTTGCGAGTGCTCTTGTAATACTCCACGTTGGTGGCGATGCGCACCTTCTGCCGCCCGTGCTTGGGACAGCGCTTGAGCATGAACACGTTGCCGTCTTCAAAGACAATCTTGGCTTCGATGCGCCGCAGGCAGTGCGGGCACAGGCTCAGGGTGAAGTCATAGTAGGTGTAGGGACGTTCGGGCATTACGCAGGGGTAATAGGAGTTAGTAATCAGCCAGCAACCTCACTCCAGGCAGGCCCGCTAGCTACCTCGGCACACCTAGCGCATTGCCTGCTGTACTTCGTAGGCCGTTATCTGGTGCGGATAATTGGCGTAATATAGATTATCCTCGTTAAGCAGATACCCTTTGGCCAGCGCCTGGCCGGCGGTGCGCAGGTGCTGGCTAGCCAGCTTTTCGTCGCCGAGCTGGCGATACGTCAAGCCCAAGTAATAATTAGCGTCTGGGTGGTTGGAATACTGCTGCAAGCATTGCTGCAAATACGCCTTGGCCTGCCCATACTTTTTTTGCTCCAGCGCCAAAACCCCCACGTAAAAGAGCGTATTAAAATGCAACTCGCCCTTGCCGGCGGCACCTCGCTGCAAGGCCATATCGCGCTTAAAATCAGCTTCGGCCAGCGCGTACTTTTTTAATTCCAAATGGCTCAGGCCCTCAAAAAATGGGTACGTATGGTCCATTTCCCGGCCCGCTGGGTTTAGGCGCGTGGCCCCCTGAAAATCAAGAATGGCGCCTTCGTAGTCTTTGGTAAAAATGCATTTGAGGAAGCCACGGTAGGCTAGCCACCGCTGGGGGTCGAGCTGCGCCGCCTTGTTTTCCAGAGCAAAGGCGGCTTCGTATTTGCCGTCTTTGATGAGGGGCACGGCCTTTTGCTGATAGGCAATGGCAATAGTGGGGCAGATAGCAATCAGGCTGTCGCAATACTGCGTCCAGCGTGGGTCGCTGTAGCTAAACCGCTGGGCGCCACGCTCTATATACTTGGCCACCAAGCTATCCCGATACTGCTTGGTGCCGCACGGCGCGGCGGGCGCTACCCGCGTAGCCGCCAGCTGGCAGTAGCCGACTGCCGGCGCCGCCAGCAAGCTAAGGAATAACAGCCACGACTTTCCCATCGGTAATCTTAAAGCTTAGGTAGGCGACATAATTTACCGGCTGGCCGTTGCGGGCTTTGGCGGCGGGCCACTCCGTCAGGGTTTTAAGGAAGCCGTACAGCGCATTCACCAGCTCTGGGCGAAAGCGGTAGCGCTGGTAGGCCGCGTCGGTTTGCAGCACTTGCACGCGGGCTAGCCGCTGCCCCTGGCAGTCGATTATAAACCGAAACGTGACGTAGCCGCTACCCTCATAGGTATGGTGCTGCGCGGCCAAAAAGGCCTGCGCCGCCTGCCGCAGCGTTTCCGAACTACGGGGGTATTTGCCCGCCACGCTGTAGTAGCGTGCAAATGCCGCCTTGGCGCACGGCGATTGCCGGGTGCTGGTAGTATCTATGTACTCGCCGTCGGGCAGCACAATAGTCTGGCCCTTGGCTACCATACTGAGTAGCAACAGAGCTGCACTAAATAGGCTTCTCATTCACCCTTGAGGCTTAAAGGTTAGCTACAGTTTGTTTGCGGGGCATCCGCATCCACAGCCAAACATAATACCCCAGCCCCGCTACGCAAGCCCACTGTATGGCCGTGAGGCCCAGCCCCGGCGGCGCCACGGTGGGCTTGAGAAACTCCACCAGCAGGCGAAAGAGTAAATACCCGGCCAGAAACAACTCAAACCGCCGCCCATCGGGCAGCGGCCGGCGGCGACCGAGCAGCCAGAGCAGGCCAGCCAGCAGGGCTAGAAAGCTGATTTCGTACAAATTGGTGGGGTGACGCCGGATGCCGTCGCCAAAATCCAACCCCCAGGGCAGGCGCGTGGCGGTGCCGAAGGTGCCATCTTCGAGGCCGCTGAAGTGGCAGCCGAGCCGGCCGATGGCCAGCCCCAGCGCCAGCGGAAACATCATAAGGTCGCCGCTGCTGGCCCGGATACCCAGGTATTTTTTGGTCAGCTCTACCCCCACCAGGCCGCCCAGTAAGCCGCCCACGATGGTTTTATTGGTGAAATGATACAGCCAGCCGCCGGGCGGGTGCCCCAGCAGCTCGGGGTGCTCGAGCAACCCCAGCAGGCGTGAGCCGAGCAGCGCACCGGCCGCCGCGCCCACGAATATCCACTGTCGGCCCTGGTCGCTGATGGAGTCGGGGGTGCGGGCGCGCAACGCGGTGTAGCAGTGGTAGCCCAGCGAATAGGCCAGCACCTAGCACAGCAGGTGCACGGGCAGGCGAAACGCGCCCCAGGCTAGTTCGACAGAATATACCACAAATTTAACGGATTACGGGGATTCGGACGCAAAACATTGACCAGCTAGTTCGCAAATAAAAGGGCTGCCTGATAGGCAGCCCTTTCGTCGGGAAATCCGGCCAGCGCCTGAATCTCCGTAATCCGTTAAATCTGCGGTCCTTACCGGCCCACCGCGGCCATCATGGCCTCGGGGTAGCGGGTGCCGGCGGCGGCCCCCAGCGGCAGCAGCTCGTCGAGGTGGCGGCGCTCATCTTGGGTCACTTGCACGGCTAGCGCGCCCACGTTTTCTTCGAGGTATTTTACGCGCTTGGTGCCGGGAATGGGCACCAGGTCGTTGCCCTGGGCCAGCACCCAGGCCAGGGCCAGCTGGCTGGCCGTTACGCCCTTGCTTTGGGCCAGCTCACGCAGGTGGCTCACCAGCTTGAGATTTTTGGCGAAGTTTTCGCCCTGGAAGCGGGGCGAGTGGCGGCGGTAGTCATCGGGCGCGAAATCTTCGAACTTCTGAATTTCGCCGGTGAGGAAGCCACGGCCCAGCGGCGAGTACGGCACCAGGCCGATGCCCAGCTCGCGCAGCGTGGGCAGGATTTCCACCTCCACGTCGCGGCTCCAGAGGCTGTATTCGGTTTGCAGGGCCGAAATGGGGTGCGTGGCGTGGGCCTTACGCAGCGTTTCGGTGCCGGCCTCGCTGAGGCCCAGGAAGCGCACTTTGCCCTCCTCCACGAGGCGGCTCATGGCGCCCACGGTTTCCTCGATGGGCACGCTCGGGTCCACGCGGTGCTGGTAGTAGAGGTCAATGTGGTCGGTGCCCAGGCGCTTCAGCGAGCCTTCGGCCGACTGCCGCACGTACTCGGGCCGGCCGCTGATGCCGCGCTTGGCGGGGTCGTTGGGGTCGCGCACGATGCCGAATTTGGTGGCTAGCTGCACCTTGCTGCGGCGGGCTTTATCCTCCTTAAAAAAGCGGCCCAGCAGCTCCTCGTTGGTGTAGGGGCCATACATATCGGCCGTGTCCAGGAACGTGACGCCCAGCTCCAGGGCGCGGGCCAGGGTGCGCAGGCTTTCGGCATCGTCGGGCTGGCCGTAGAAATCGGACATGCCCATGCAGCCGAGGCCGAGGGCCGAAACCGTGAGGCCGGCGCGGCCAAGTTGGCGGGTTTGCATATAGAGTGGAAAAGTTGGGGTGAAAAGAAAAGGTGCGGAAGTAACCCGGTCGCGGCCGTTTTGATTTTTCGCCCGCCTCGCCCCGGCCTTCCCAAGCCCGGCGCCAAGGTGCCCCAGCCCCGCGTCGGCACTGCCAAGCCTGGTGTCGGCGCTTCCAAGCCTGGCATTAGCGTTTCCAAGCATTGCGTCAACGTTCCCAAGCCTTGCGTTAATGTTCTCAAGCCCGGCACTAGCTATGCAAGCCTCGGCGCAAGGCTCCCCAGCCTCGTGTCAAAACCATAATCCAAGTTTCACCGCCTAAAATGCAAGTTTCAGCGTTCTCAAGTCTGGTGTCAGGGGCGTAAATCCTGGCTGCGGCGCTCCCCGGCCCGCCGTACCTTTGCCGCATGAAAAAACTGCTGCTTATGCCGCTAGGTGCGGCTTTTGGATTGCTGAGCCTGGGCACCCTGCCTGGCTGCGACACAAAAACGACCACTGCCACCGAAGCCGCCGCGCCCGCCGTGCAAGCCCGCGCCCTCGAAGACAGCCTGATGACCCACCACGACCTGGCCATGCAGCAAACCGAGCAACTCTTCGCCCTCAAGGCCCAGCTCACGGCCGCCAAAGTGCCCGCCAGCGCCCCCATCCAAGCCAAAATGCAGGCCGCCGACCGCGCCATGATGACCTGGATGCACCAGTACCAGGCCCCCGATAGCACCGCCCCCGCCCCCCAGCGCCCCGCCTACCTGCAAGACCAGCAGAAGCAGCTCACCGGCATCGAGCAGCAGCTAAAAACCATCCTCGATTCGGCGCAGGCTGCCCTCGGCCGCGCCACCGCCCCCAAGACCGCCGCGCCCGCCCCGGCCGCTACCCAGCCCAAATAACCTGCCCGGCGGGGCGGCCCCGGCGAACGCCCGGCCGCCCCGCACGGTTTATCTCCGTGCGGCCGGCTGCCGGCCCGTTGCCTTGTTTTGCGCGTTATGTTTCTCAAATATCTGCCCCTCGCGGGCCTGCTGGCCCTGGCTGGCTGCGGCACCAGCACCCCCGCCAACGACACCGGCATTGCCGATGTGCACATGGATAGCGAGGAAGCCACCTCGGCCACCTTGCCCTACCTCGGGGCCGAGGGCAAAAAGCCGGTGGCCGATTTCAGCCTGCCCGACCAGGATGGCAAAATCGTCTCGAATAAGACCTTGGCTGGCAAGGTCTACATCACCGACTTTTTCTTCGCCACCTGCCCTGGCATCTGCCCCAAAATGCAGAGCGAGCTGCTGAAAGTGTACAAGCAGTACGGCCAGGACCCCAACGTGGCGTTCCTGTCCTTCACCATCGACCCCGAGCACGATACCCAGCCCGTGCTGGCCGACTACGCCCGCCGGCTGGGCGTGGCCGCGCCCACCAGCACCTGGCGCTTCCTGCACACCCCCGACCGCCCCACCGCCTACCAGCTGGCCCACAACTTCGCGGCCGCCGCCCAAACCGACCTCAAGGCCCCCGGCGGCATCGCCCACAGCGGCGCCCTGGCCCTCGTAGATGACCAGGGTTACATCCGCGGCTCCTACGACGGCCTCAACCCCGACCAGGTAGCCCTACTCCTGCGCCAGCTGCCAATATTGCTCAACGAGGTAAACGGCCGCAAGGCCACGGCCGCGCGCTAACATGCGGTATTCGGCCTCACTGGCGCTAGCGGCGCTAGCCTTACTCGCCCTGCCAGGCTGCTTCAGCAGCACCAAGCACCAGGGCGAGCGCCTCTACGGGCAGCACTGCGCGGGCTGCCACGGCGAGCAGGGCGAGGGCCTGGGCCAGCTCATTCCGCCCCTGGCGGGCTCCGATTACTTGGCGCAGCACTCGGGCCAGCTGGCCTGCATCGTGCGCAACGGCCTCAACGGGCCCATCGTGGTAAATGGCGTGTCCTACAACCAGCTGATGCTGGGCGTGCAGGACACCACCACCCACCGCGAGCTCTCGCCGGCGCAGGTTACCAACCTACTCAACTACATCGAAAGCCACTGGGGCAACCGCCCCGGGCCGGGCGGCGTGCGTACCATTGCGGGCACCGAAGCCCAATTGCGCGCCTGTCCCGCCCGCTAGGCTACCTTTACTTTTGCTTACCACGCTAATCTTTCAAGTGAGATGGGTCTCTTCGACTTTCTAAAAAAACCCGAATCGACGCCGGCCGCGCCCGGTGCTCCCACCCCCGCCGCCCCGGCCCCCGATGCCAACGCCGCGCCCGCCCCGGCCAGCGCCGCCCCCGCCAAAGGCGGCCCCCGCTACCAGGGCTCCAAGTACGTGACCCCGGCCGAGCCCGCCGCTCCGCAGGGCATTCCGCCGATGCCGCCCATGCCCGACTTCGGCGGCCAAGGCCCGCTGGCCCCGCAGCCCGAGATGCCCGACTTCCCCTTCGAGCCCCAGAATGTGCTCGAACACCTGCTGCTGCTGGCCCCCATCGACGAGAACGCCCGCCCGGCCTTCTACCAGGCGCTGCTGCAAGAGAATATCCTGATGGTGCTGGCGCCCGACGAAACTATCGGCACCGGCCAGGTTGAACTCACCGAAGGCCAGCAGATTCAGCTGCAAGTGCTCCAGGATGGCCGCCTGCCCATCTTCACCTCCGAGGCGCGCCTCAGCGACGGCGGCATGGATGCCAGCACCATCGCCTGGACGCCCATTCCCGGCCAGGCGTTTTTTGCCATGACCCAGGGCCAGGACTGCGTGCTGAACCCCTTCTCGCCGGCCGGCAAGCTGCTGCCCGCCGCCGAAATCACGGCCCTGCTCACCGGCCAGCTCACCCAGGGTGGCGGCCTGCCCGCCGATGCCCAGGTGACCCTGAGCACCCCCGAGCTGCCCGAGGGCCTCGGCGAGTCGCTGGCCCAGTTTGGCGCCGAAAATGCCGACATCAAAGCCATTTACGTAGCCCAGATGCAGTTGGCCGGCGACGACAGCCAGCCCCCGCGCCTGCTGCTCGGCTTCGACACCATCAGCCACAACCCCGACTTCATGCAGCAGCTCGGCCCGGCGCTGGAAGGCCGCACCGGCAACTTCCAGCACGTCGATTTGATGCTGATTGACCTGGAGTCGGAAGAAGGCGTGAACCCCTATTTCCGCCAGCCCGAGGTAGAGCCGGTGTATAAGGCTTCGTAAGCTAGCTACCGGTTTTTAATCAGCTGACAAAAACAGAACGTCCTGCTGAGCTTGCCGAAGCATCTCTACCGAACGACCCTAGCGGCGCGGTAGAGATGCTTCGGCAAGCTCAGCATGACGTTCTGTTTTTATTCTTTATAGTTTCCTGTCTACTCCCTACGCTGCCACGGCTGCTACTTCCGCTTCTTCCTGCCGGGCAATAAACTTTTTAAACAGCGGCCGCAGGCCGAAATACAGGGCCACCACCACGGGCACGGCGGCCACGGCCCAAATCATCAGGGCGCCCAGCTCGGCGCGCCACAGCAGGTGCAGCGCGTGGCTCCAGCCCTCGGTTTTTATCATCGCTTTTAGCTGCGCCATGCTTAAATTGGCTACCTCGTGGCCGTGGCCCAGCAGCGTGGCACCCCAGCGCAAAAATGGCAGAAACAAAAGCAGCTGCAAGGGGCTAAGCACGTGGCACACCACCTGCATAGCCGCCACGTTGAGCTTGAGGCGCAGGGCCACCGCCGTGCTCACGAGGGTGGTGATGCCGAACGTGGGCGCCAGCCCGAAGGCCACGCCCAGGCCCGCCGTGAGGGCCAGGCTGCCCGGCGCCAAGCCGGCCTTCAGCAAACTCATAAAGGGGTCTATCAGCCGGCGTTGCAGCCAGGTGCGGGGCGCCGGCTCGGGCACGGCCCGCACCCCGTTGGCGGAAATGGAAGTTATAGTCATGACGTAACTAGCCGTGCGAAAATCGTGTTAGTAGCGCATCCCCGGCCACGCTGACGGTGGGCCGGGCTACCCAGCGGCCGCCCTTTGTACCCCAGCGGGCGCAAAATGTTGTCAGTTGGGCGTTAAGTTATTCATGCACAAAGCCTCTACCTCCCCTGCCCGCCCCCTGCCCCATCGCTTCCCGTGGTGGGTCGAATTCTGGCTACTGCTGCGCCGCGCTGCCCGCGAGCTCAGCGCCAACGACCCGCTACGGCTGGGGGCGGCCACGGCATTTTTCACGTCGTTTGCGCTGCCGCCCATTCTCATCATTCTGGTGCAGCTGCTGGGGTCGCTGTATTCGGCGCACGGCGCACGGGCCCTGCTGCTCACCAAGCTCGGCGAGGTGATTGGCAGCACCGCCACCGGCCTGGTGGCCCAAACCGTGCACAACGTAGCCCACGCCGGCCGCAACCGCCTCATTACCTGGCTGGGGTTTGCGTTCCTGGTGTTCATCGCCACCACGCTGTTCACCATCATTCAGCACTCGCTCAACCAGTTGTGGCGGGTGCGGCCGCGGCGGCAGCTTAGCCAGGTGTCGGTGGCGGCGCGCGAGCGCCTGCGCTCGGCGGGCGTGCTGCTGGCCACGGCGGGCCTGTCGGTACTGGCTTTTTCGGCCGATGCGGCACTGTCGCTGTTCGCCGATTTCGTGTCGGGGTTTGACCCCACGTTTGCTTTTTACGTCATTTGGGTGCTCAATTTTGTGGTGAGCCTGCTTATTATGGCGGTGTGGTGCGGGTTCGTGTTTCGCACCCTCAGCGCGGCCAAGGTGCCGTGGCCGGCGGCGCGGCGCGGGGCCTTGCTCACGGCCGCGCTCATCGAATTGGGCGAGCGCGTGCTGGGTCAGCTGCTAGTGGGCCGCGACCTGGGCCCCATCTACGGCCCGGCCGCCAGCTCGGTGCTGGTGCTGCTGTTCGTGTTCTACTCGGCCATGATTTTCTACTTCGGCGCGGCCTTCACCTGGGCCTACGCCCACCACGTGGGGCTGGATATCCGCCCCAAGAAAACGGCCGTGCGGTACCGGCTGGTGAATGTGGTAGAATGAACAATGAGAGCAGTTTGAGTAATGGGGGTAATAGCGTTTAGCAATCGAACGACATTACTCCCATTGCTCAAACTACTCCCATTGCTGACCGTCGTACCTTTGCCGGATGCAAGCTGACCCCGCCGCTCCGGCCTCGTTTTCCGATTTCAACCTCTCGCCCGAACTGCTGCAAGGCCTGGCCGAGCTGAATTTCACCCAGCCCACGCCTGTGCAGGCGCTGGTGCTCGGCCCCGCCCTCGACTTGCAGGACGTGGCTGGCCAGGCCCCCACCGGCTCGGGCAAAACCGCCGCCTACGGGCTAGCCATCCTCTCGCAGGTAGACCCCGCCGCCAAGGCCGTGCAGGCCATTGTGCTGGTGCCCGCCCGCGAGCTGGCCCTGCAAGTGCGCGATGCCCTCAAGGGCCTGGGTAAGTACCTGCCGGCGCCCGGCCTGCGCGTAGCGGCCCTCTACGGCGGCCACGCCATGCGCGACGAGGTGCAGACCTTGCAGCAAACGCCCCACGTGGTAGTAGCTACCCCCGGCCGCCTGCTCGACCACCTGGAGAAGCGCAACATCATTCCTAATCAATTGAAAGTATTGGTATTGGATGAGGCCGACAAGCTGCTCGACCTGAAGTTTCAGGAGGAGATGGCGACCATTATCAGCCGCCTACCGCGCCGCCGTCAGACGCTCTTGTTCTCGGCCACCATGCCCGACAAGGTGATGGGCCTGGTGCGCGACTACCTCACCCGCCCCCGCATCCTAAAGGCCGCCGGCGGCCTCAACGGCGAGATTACCGGCGACGCCCTGCCCGCCTCGCTCAGCCTGCGCGGCCACGTGCTCAATGCCGTGGAAGAAAAGCCCGCCGCCCTCTACCACCTGCTCCAGCAGCCCGGCACGGGCCAGACGCTCATCTTCGCCAACACCCGCGACAAGGTGGAGGAGTTGGCCCAGTTTCTGCGCGGGCGCGGCGTGGCCGCCGAGGTGCTGCACGGCAAGCTGCCCCAGCCCGAGCGCGACAAGGCCCTGATGAAGCTGCGCAACAACTCGGCCCAGGCCCTGGTAGCCACCGACGTAGCCGCCCGCGGCATCGACGTACCGGCCCTGGATACAGTTATTCAATACGACCTGCCGCACGATGCCGAAACCTTCCAGCACCGGGCCGGCCGCACGGCCCGCGCCGGCGTGGCCGGCACCGCCCACCTGCTAGCCACCCCGCCCGAGCAAACCCGCGTGCAAGGCTGGCCTAGCGCCCAGACCGCCCAGTGGGCCCGCCTCAAGCCAGCCCCCCTGCCCCCCGCCAACGCCGCCAACAAGCTGCCCCGCCCCGAAACTATCACGCTGCACGTCACGGCTGGCAAAAAGCACAAAGTGAGCGCCCACGACCTGGTTGGCGCCTTCGTGAAAATCGGCGGCTTGGAGCACAACACCGTGGGCCGCATCGAGGTCTTCGACTTTTATTCTTATGTGGCCGTGCCGCGCAAGCAGGCCGCCGAGCTGCTGGAGAAGCTGAACGGCGCCAAGATAAAGGGCGTGAAAGTGCGCGTGACGGAGGTGGCGTAGGGCCGTTTCTGCTTACCAAAAGTCTAAAAAAGAACGTCATGCTCATCTGGCGTCCGCTTGTCGAAGCATCTCTACCGCGCCGCTAGGGTCGTTCGGTAGAGATGCTTCGACAAGCGGACGCCAGATGAGCATGACGTTCTGTTTTGCACTCTTATTTCTTCGCTTTCTCCGCCTTCGACATCGAGAACGGCGCGTCGCCCGGCTGGGTGCCGCGCGCCTTGTTAGGCTGCGGGGCCATGTCGAAATTTAGCGTAGCGCCTTTCACCAGCTCGCTGTGGCTAAGCCAATTGCGCGAGTAGTCCTGGCCGTTCACCGTGAGGCGGTTGATGTAGCGGTTGTCGGCGCTGTTGGCGGGGGCGTTCAGCACCACGTCGTGGCCGCCGGGCAGGTGCAGGGTGGCCTTGGGGAAGAGCGGCGCCCCTAGCACGTACTGGTCGGTGGTGGGGCATACGGGGTAGAAGCCCAGCGCCGAAAACACGTACCAGGCCGAAGTCTGGCCATTGTCCTCGTCGCCGCAGTAGCCGTCGGGCGTGGGACGGTAGAGGCGGTTGAGCACCTCGCGGGTCCAGTACTGCGCCTTCCAGGGCTCGGCGGCGTAGTTGTAGAGGTAGATGACGTGCTGCGCCGGCTGGTTGCCGTGGGCATACTGGCCCATGTTGGCCACCTGCATCTCGCGGATTTCGTGGATGACCTCGCCGTAGTAGCTCTCGTCGAAGGTGGGCGGCAGGGTGAACACCGAATCCAGCTTGGCAGCAAAATTTGGCCGGCCGCCCATCAGGTTTATCAGCCCCTGCACATCGTGAAACACCGACCACGTGTAGTGCCACGAGTTACCCTCAGTGAAGGCATCGCCCCACTTGAAGGGGTTGAACGGCGACTGAAACGTGCCGTTCTGGTTGCGCCCGCGCATCAGGCCGCTTTGCTTGTCGAAGAGGTTGCGGTAGTTCTGGCTGCGCTTGGTGTAGAGGTCGATTTCCTTTTTCGGCTTGCCCAGCGCCCTGGCTAGCTGCGCAATGGCAAAATCATCATAGGCATACTCCAGCGTGCGGGCCGCGTTCTCGTTGATTTTCACATCATAAGGCACGTAGCCGAGCTTGTTGTAGTACTCGACCCCGGCGCGGCCCACGGCCGTGAGCGGCCCGGCATTATTGGCATCCTTGACGAGCGCCTCGTAGAGCACGTTGGCGTCGGCGGCATCGGCGGGGCGCACGCCCTTGAGGTAGGCCTCTGCCACCACCGAGGCCGAGTTGTTGCCCACCATCACGTTGCGGTAGCCGGGGCTAGCCCACTCGGGCAGCCAGCCGCCCTCGCGGTAGTCGTTGGCCAGGCCGGCCTGCATCTTAGCATTTTCCTCGGGGTAAACCAAGTTCAGCAGCGGAAACAGGGCCCGGAAGGTGTCCCACACGCCTGTATCGGTGTAGAGGTAGCCGGGGCGCGTTTCGCCATTGAAGGGGCTGTAGTGCACCGGCTGCCCGCTGGCATCCAGCTCATAAAACCGCCGCGGAAACTGCAACCCCCGGTACAGGCACGAGTAGAAGGTGCGCTGCTGCGCATCGGTGCCGCCCTCCACCGCAATGCGGCCCAGCACGTCGTTCCAGGCGGCCCTGCCCTTTTCCTTTACCGCCTCAAAATCATCATTCCCAATCTCTTGCAGATTGCGCTCGGCCTGCTCGGCGCTGATAAACGACGAGGCTACCCGCGCCTGCACCTGCTCGCCCTTGCGAGTGCGGAAGCTCACGGCGGCCACGGCGTGCGCGGCCGTGACTTCGGTAGCGCCGCTGGCCAGGGCCTTGCCACTGTACACCTGGCTGGCCGCAAAGGCGTGGTCAAACTCGATGACGAAGTAATTTTTGAAGTTCTTGGGCACGCCCCGGCTGTTGCGGGTGGTGTAGCCGATAATGCGCCGCTGGTCGGGCAGCAGCTTCACCATCGAGCCCTTATCGAGGGCGTCAAGCACGACCCAGGCGCTGTCCGTTTTCGGAAACGTGAAGCGGAAGCGGGCGGCCCGCTCGGTAGGCGTTATCTCGGTGGTGAGGTCATAATCAGCGAGGTACACGCTGTAGTAATACGGCCTAGCGGTTTCGGCCTTGTGCGAAAACCAGCTGCCGCGGGTGGCGTCGTCGACCTTGATTTTGCCGGTGCCGGGCATCAGGGCAAACTGGCCGTAGTCGTTCATCCAGGGCGAGGGCTGGTGCGTTTGCTTGAAGCCGCGGATTTTATCGGCACCGTACTGGTAGGCCCAGCCGTCGCCCATTTTGCCGGTTTGGGGCATCCAGCAGTTCATGCCCCACGGCCGTACGATGGCCGGGTAGGTGTTGCCGTTCGAGAAATCAGGCTTCGAATCGGTGCCCATCAGCGGGTTCACCAGGTCGACGGGGCTAGCCGGGGCGGCCGGCTGCGCGTGGGCAGCCGGAGCCGCCAGCAGGGCGCCCAGGGCTAGCAGGGCCGCGAGAAATTTTGCCATTAGCAGCAGGATTAACAGGTGATTAGCAAAGGCTACTTGTGGCCGGCTGTGGTCAGCGGCCATGCATCGGTGCGGAAGGGCAACGCGGGCAGGCCTTCCTGGTTGGTGAGGTTGCCGCTGGGGTTATCGGCCCAGTCGTAGCGCACAGCCACCGGCTGCGGCACCGCGGGGCTCTGCACTTCCACTTGATTACCAACTATTTTGGCCGTGGCCCAGTGAAACCGGTGGTCGGCCCCCGCCACGGCAAAGCCCTGCAACGCGGCGCCGCCCTTCGCAGCCAAGCCCGCCCCCACGTGGCTGAACTTCAGCCGCACGGCCGCCCCCGCCGGGGTCATGCTGGCATACTGCGGGCCACTGTACGCCAGCTTGTTATCGCCGTAGGCCACGTGCCCGGCGGCCAGGGCCAGCCGGCGGCCTACCTCCTGCTTGTTGTGGGGGTGAATGTCGTTGGCCTCGCCAATGTCGATGGCCGTGGCTAGCCCGGTGCCGGGCACGCGCAGGGCCAGGGCCTGCGCCTCGCGCAGCTCGGCCCAGGCCGACTCGGTGGGTGCGGGCCGGGCGGCCATGAAGCTGGCTAGCTGCACGAACAGAAAAGGCAGCTCGGGCTGCGCCCAGTGCCGGCGCCAGTCGGCAATGAGGGCCGGGAAGAGCGTGCGGTACTGCTCGGCGCGGTCGGCGTTGCTTTCGCCCTGGTACCAGATAATTCCTTTGATGGCAAACGGTTGGAGCGGCGCAATCATACCGTTGTAGAGCGCCGTGGGGGCGTGCTCGCCGCCGCCGGGCGCGGGCGGCTTGGGCTGGTCTGCGGGGGCGAGCCCCACCTGGTACTGCCAGGGGCCGGCCAGCGGCAGCGCCTGCCCGCCACCGCTCAGGCTAAGCTCGGCGGGCTCGCCGCTGGCGAAGCCGCCGCCGCTGCCCGTATCCACTACCCGCACGGCGATGACGTTGCGGCCCGGCCGCAGCAGCCCGGCCGGCACCGGGTAGTGGCGGGCCAGGTTGTAGCCGTTGGTGGCCCCCACCCGCACCCCGTTGACGTAGGTGCTGTCGGCGTCGTCGATGGTGCCCAGGGCCAGCGTCAGGGGCTGCCCGGCCAGGCTAGCGGGCAGGTCAATTTCCTTGCGAAACCAGATTACGCCGTCGTAGGTGGCTAGCCCCGGCTGGCTTTCCCAGGCGCCAGGTACATGCATGGTGGGCCAGGTGCGGGCATCAAAACCAGGCGCGGCCCAGGTCTGGCCGCCCGGCAGATAGCCTTTGTCGTACTGCCGGATGTTGCGCAGCAGCTCGCGCTGCCGGGCTTCGTAGGCGCGCTGGTCGTCGTTGAGATTAGTGGTTTTGCTGGCAAACTCCTGCACCCGCGGCCCAAACTCGGGGAAGGCGGCCAGCCCCTCGGCGCTCACCCAGGCTTCGGCGGGCGTGCCGCCCCAACTGCTCACGAGCAGGCCTACCGGCACCTGGTATTTTTTATACAAATCGCGGCCGAAGAAGTAAGCTACCGCCGAGAGCTGGGCCACTGTGGCTGGGCTCACCACCTGCCAGCCCGTGCCCGCCACCTCGGCCTGCGGGCGGTAGGCCACGGTTTGGGTGGCGGTGAAGAAGCGAATGCGGGGCCAGTTGGCCGCCGCAATTTCCTGGTCGGCGTTTTGCACGGGCTGGTAGCCGCCGGGGCGGTCTTTCACCGGCATCTGCATGTTCGACTGGCCCGAGGCCAGCCACACGTCACCCACCAGCACGTCGGTCAGCTCAATCGTATTCTGGCCCCTGATGGTGAGCGCATACGGCCCACCGGCCGGCGTGGCCGGCAGCGTGGCCTGCCAGCGCCCGCTGGCATCGGGCAGGCTAGCGGCGTAGGTTTTGCCCCGAAACGTGACGCTGACCCGCTCGCCCGGGGCGGCCCAGCCCCACACCGGCACCGGCCGCCCGCGCTGAAGCACCATGTGCGAGCCCACCAGCGCCGGCAGGCGCACGGTAGCGTGGGCAAGGGGCACGACTAGCAACAAGCTGGCGGCCAGGGAAAATGCGTAACGAGACATAGGGCGGGTGGAAAAAGGCAGTGGCGAGCCAGCGGGCGCTGGCTATTTTTTCAGCGAATATTACCCCCGGCCAGCCTATTACCGCCAACCCCGGGCTGGCACTTGGGCCCCGGCCGATATCTTCGGCCATCCTTTTCCCACTCACCGCCGCCGGGCGCCCTGGCTGGCTGGCCGCTTCCAACCCTTCGCATGTCGAAACTACTCCTTACCCTGGCCGGCGCGCTGGCCTGCCACGCGGCTGCCGCCCAGCAGCCCGCCAAGGCCGCGCCGCGTGCCGGCAATCCCATTTTTCCGGGCTGGTACGCCGACCCGGAGGCGGCCATTTTTGGCTCGCAATACTGGATATACCCTACCTACTCGGCGCCGTTTAACGAGCAGGTGTTTCTTGATGCCTTCTCCTCGCCCGACCTCGTGCACTGGACTAAGCACCCGCGCATTATCGACACGGCGGCGGTGAAGTGGGCGCACCGGGCGCTGTGGGCGCCCGCCATCGTGGCCAAGGGCGGCAAGTACTACCTCTTCTTCGGGGCCAATGACTACCACCCCGAGAAGGCCAATGAGCCACCGGGCGGCATCGGGGTGGCCGTGGCCGCCAGCCCCGCCGGGCCGTTCAAGGACCTGCTGGGGCACGCGCTGGTGGGCACCATCGAAAACGGCGCCCAGCCCATCGACCAGTTCGTGTTCAAGGACGCCGATGGCCAGTACTACCTCATTTACGGCGGCTGGCAGCACTGCAACATCGCCCGGCTCACCGACGATTTCACGGGCTTCCGACCCTTCGCCGACGGCACTACCTTCAAGTCGATAACCCCCGAAAAGTATGTCGAGGGCCCGCTGATGTTCCGGCGCCAGGGCAAGTACTACTTCATGTGGAGCGAGGGCGGCTGGACCGGCCCCGATTACTCGGTGGCCTACGCCGTGGGCAGCTCGCCGCTGGGGCCCTTCCAGCGCGAAGGCAAAATCTTGCAGCAAGACCCCCAGGTAGGCACCGGCGCCGGCCACAACTCCGTTATCAATGTGCCGGGCACCGACCGCTGGTACATCGTGTACCACCGCCACCCGCTCGGCGACAAAGACGGCAACCACCGCCAGGTGTGCATCGAGGAGATGCATTTTGACAAAGCTGGGCACATTCTGCCGGTCAAAATCACGACCCAGGGCGTGCGCGCCCAGCCGCTCAAGGCGGCCCGCCGCTAGCCTCATTGTTTATATCCTAAACTATAGCCCCTCCTTGCCCGAAACCTCCCCACCCCGCCAGCTTTTATTCATTTGCAGCCAGAACCGCTGGCGCAGCCTCACGGCCGAGGGGCTGCTGGCGGGCCACCCTACCCTGCTGGCCCGCTCGGCAGGCACCGAGCCGGGGGCCCGGGTGCGGGTGGCGGCCGGCCACCTGGGCTGGGCCGACGTCATTTTTGTGATGGAGAAAAAGCACGCCGACCGCCTGCGCGCCAAGTTTGGCCAAGAGCTGCGCGGTAAGCCGGTTATAAACCTGCGCATTCCCGACGACTACCAGTTTGAGGACCCGGCCTTGGTGGCGCTGCTGCACGAGCGGCTGGCTGCCTACTTTGGCCAGCCGCTGGCCGACCTGCGGTAAGGCGCCCGGCCGTACTTTTGCCGGCCTATGAAATTTACCGTTGGTCAGATTGCCCACGTGGTGGGCGGCACCGTAGAAGGCGACGCGGAAGCCACCGTTTCGAGCCTGGCGAAGATTGAGGAGGCCGGCCCCGGCGCCCTCGCCTTTTTGGCCAATGCCAAATACGAGCCGTTTCTATACAGCACCCGCGCCACGGCCGTGATTGTCAGCCCCGAGCTGCCCTTGCGCCAGCCGGTGGCCGCCAGCCTCATCCGGGTGGCCGACCCCTACTCGGCCTTTACCAAGCTGCTGGAATTCTATGCCCAGGCCACGCGCACGGGCAAGCGCGGCGTGGAGCAGCCCAGCTTTTTGGGCGAAGGCTCGACCATCGGCGCGGGCCACTACCGCGGGGCGTTTTCCTACGTGGGCGAGGGCTGTGTAATTGGCGAGAACGTGCTCATCTTTCCGCACGCCTTCATCGGCGACCGGGTGCGCATCGGCGATAACTCCATCATCCACGCGGGGGCCAAAATTTACGCCGATACCGTAATCGGCCAGCGCTGCGTCATCAAGGCTGGGGCGGTAGTGGGCACCGATGGCTTCGGCTTCGCGCCCCAGCCCGATGGTTCGTACAAAGCCATTCCGCAAATCGGCAACGTGGTGCTCGAAGACGACGTGAGCATCGGCGCCAACGCCGCCGTCGACTGCGCCACGATGGGCAGCACCGTGGTGCGCCAGGGCGCTAAAATCGACAACCTCGTGCAGCTGGCCCACAACGTGGAGGTGGGCCGCCACACCGTAATCGCGGCCCAGTCGGGCATTTCAGGTTCCTCAAAAATCGGGGATTTCTGCGTACTGGCGGGCCAAGTCGGCCTAGTGGGCCACATTACGCTGGCCAACAAAACGACCATCACGGCGCAGGCCGGCGTGGGTAAGTCGGTGCGGCAGGAGGGCCTCACGCTGCAAGGCTCCACGGCCTTCGACTTCAAGCAAAACCAGCGGGCGCAGGTGGTTTTCCGGCGCCTGCCCGAATTGGAGCAGCGCGTGGCAGTCCTCGAAAAAAGCCAGCCAGCGCCCGATAAGGCGTAGCTTTGCAGCCGGTTCGCTTTTCGCTGCTTGTTTTTCGTTTTTCGTTGCCTGAAATACGCTCTCATAAGTGGCTGATTCAGTACCAACGAGAGGCGAAAAACAAAACGCGAAAAACGAAAAACGACCAATATGAACGATAAGCAACACACCATCAAGGCCCCCGTGACGGTACGGGGCATCGGCCTGCACACCGGCGCCGAGGCTACCATGACCTTCTGCCCCGCTCCGGTGGGCCACGGCTACAAGTTTCAGCGCGTCGATTTGCCCGGCGAGCCCATCGTGGATGCTGATGTGGACAACGTGGTGGACCTCTCACGCGGCACCACCATCGAGCAAAACGGTGCCCGCATCAATACCGTGGAGCATACGCTGGCCGCCCTGGTGGGCTTGCAGCTCGACAACGTGCTCATCAAGCTCAGCGGCCCCGAGCCGCCCATCATGGATGGCTCGTCGGCCGAGTTTATCAAGGCCCTGCACACGGTGGGCTTCGAGGAGCAGAACGCGCTGCGCAACTACTACGTCATCCCCGACACCATCCGCTACGTCGACAATGCGCGCGGCGTGGAGCTGGCCGCCCTGCCCCTGAGCGACTACCGCCTCACGGTGATGGTGGACTACAACTCGCCGGTGCTGGGCTCGCAGCACGCCACGCTTACCGACATCAACCAGTTTGAGAACGAAATCGCCTCGTCGCGCACGTTCTGCTTCCTGCACGAGCTGGAGCATCTGTACAAGTCGAACCTCATCAAGGGCGGCGACCTGAGCAATGCCATTGTAGTAGTAGACCGCGCCGTGGGCGAAGACGAGCTCGATGAGCTGGCCGCTATGCTGGGCAAGCCCAAGGTGTCGGTGAAGAAGGAGGGCATCCTCAACAACGTGGACCTGCGCCACAAAAACGAGCCCGCCCGCCACAAGCTGCTCGACATTGTGGGCGACCTCGCCCTGGTGGGCCGCCCGCTGAAAGGACAGATTCTGGCCGCCCGCCCCGGCCACGCGGCCAACGTGGCCTTCGCCAAGCGCATCAAAAAGAAGATGCTGGAAGACAAAACCAGCGCCGTGCCGGTGTATGACCCCAGCCGCGAGCCGGTGATGGACATCAACCGCATCATGCAGGTGCTGCCCCACCGCTACCCCTTTTTGCTGCTCGACAAGGTAATTCACCTCGACGCGCAGATGGTAACGGCCGTCAAAAACATCACCATGAACGAGCCCTTCTTCCAGGGCCACTTCCCCGGCAACCCGGTGATGCCCGGCGTATTGCAGATTGAGGCGATGGCTCAGACCGGCGGCATCCTGGTGATGAACACCGTGCCCGACCCCGAGAACTACTGGCAGTACTTCCTGGGCATTGAGAATGCGCGCTTCCGCAAGAAGGTGCTGCCCGGTGACACCGTCATTTTCCACTGCCAACTCACAGCCCCCATCAAACGCGGCATCGCCAAGATGAAGGGCCAGGCCTTTGTGAACGGCAAGGTGGTGTGCGACGCCGAGATGAGCGCCGCCATCGTGCGCAAAGACAACGTTTAGGTTAATTGTGAATTGTGAATTATGAGTTGTGAATTGGCCCGGCGCTCCATAGCCAGCCCGCTCACTACCACATAATTCATAACTCATAATTCATAATTCATAATTAAAAGCAATGCTTTCTCCCCTCGCCCATATCCACCCCGCCGCCCGGCTCGCCCCGGGCGTTACCGTCGAGCCGTTTACTACCATTTACGGCGACGTGGAGATTGGGGAAAACACCTGGATTGGGCCCAACGTGACCATCATGGACGGGGCGCGCATTGGGGCCAACTGCCAGATTTTTCCGGGCGCGGTAATATCGGGCGTGCCGCAGGATTTGAAGTTTGCCGGTGAGGTCACCACGGCCCACATCGGCGACTACACCGTGCTGCGCGAGTGCGTGACTGTGAACCGCGGCACCATCGACCGGGGCCACACGGTGGTGGGCAGCCACTGCCTGCTGCAAGCCTACGTGCACATTGCCCACGACTGCGTGCTCGGCGACCACATCGTAATTTCGAATGCTACCCAGATGGCGGGCCACGTGCAGGTGGGCGACTGGGCTATTATTGGGGGTACCACGGCCATCCATCAATTCACCAACATCGGGGCGCACGCCTTCATTGCCGGCGGCTCGCTGGTGCGCAAAGACGTACCGCCCTTCGTGAAGGCCGCCCGCGAGCCGCTGACCTACGCCGGGGTAAACTCGGTGGGCCTGCGCCGCCGCGGCTTCAGCGAGGAGCAGGTGAATAACATCCACGAGATGTACCGCGCGCTGTACCTCAGCGGCTTGCCAATGGCCGAGGCCCTGAGTCGCATCGAAGTGGAGCTGCCAGCCTCGCCCGAGCGCGACGAGATAACGCAGTTTGTGCGCTCGGCCGCCCGCGGCATCATCAAGGGCCCCAGCCGCGGCGCCGTAGCCGAGGAAAACGCCGACTAATTTTTTTGAGCTGTTAGCTTGTAGCAGCTAGCTTCTGGCCCACTCCATACGCAGAGCTTCTAGCTAGCCGCCGCAAGCTAATGGACGTAAAAATTGAGGCCCAAGGCCTGGGCCGCCGCTACGGCCGCCAGTGGATTTTCCGCAACCTGAGCCACGTTTTTGAGGCGGAGTCGGCCACGGCTATTCTGGGGCCCAACGGGGCGGGCAAGAGTACGTTGCTCAGCATCTTAGCCGGCCAGCTCTTGCCTAGCGAGGGGGCGGTGCGCTACAAATTATACCACGGCAAGGAACTACCCGTGGCAGCGGTGCCGCGCCAGCTGGCCTACTGCGCGCCCTACCTGGAGCTGCCCGAAGACTTCACGCTGCTGGAGCTACTGGCTTTTCACACCCGGCTCAAGCCGTTACGACCAGGTGTTTCCAGCGCTGATTTAGTGGACATCATGTACCTGCACAAGGCGCGGCACCAAGCAGTGCGCACGTTTTCGTCGGGCATGAAGCAGCGCCTCAAGCTGGGGCTGGCCCTGTACGCGGCCACTCCGTTGCTACTACTGGACGAGCCCACCACCAACCTCGATGCCCAAGGCACCGACTGGTACTTGGAGCACGTGGCTAAGGTGCGCGAAGGCCGGCTGGTCATCGTCTCTTCAAACGTGCCAGCCGAATACGGCTTTTGTGACGGCCAGGTACGCATCACCGATTTTCAATAGCTTGCCCCATGCTCAGCGACGCTGAAAAAGACTACCTCGCGGCCGAGCGGCTAGCCCCCGGCCGCAGCGAATACCTCGACGGCACCACCTACCCGCTGCCCGAGCCCACGCCCGAGCACCTGCTGCTCACCGAAAATGCGGCCCTGCTGCTGGCCGCCCAGGTGCGGGACCGCGGCTGGGCAGTACTGGGCAGCGCCACCCGCGTGCACGCGCTCGGGGCCGGCCTGTTTACCTACCCCGACGTGGCGCTGGTGTGCGGCAAGGTGCTGCGCCTGGCCGACGAGCACCGCGACACCCTGCTCAACCCCACGGTATTGCTGCGGGTACTGCCCCACCCCATGCCGGCCCACTTTCAGGAGGTATTCGAGGCCTATTTTGCTATTCCGACGGTGCAGCACGTGGTGCTGCTGACCGAGTTTGCGGCGCGGGTGTCGCTGGGCTCGCGCACGGCCGAGGGTGGGCTTGACGTGCAGGGCTTTACGGGGCTGACGGCCACGCTCACCATCCCCGACCTCGACCTGGCGCTGCCGCTGGCCGAGCTTTACCGTGGGGTGCGGCTGCGGGCCTAGCCAGGTTTTAGGGCGCGCCGGGCGCGGGCGGGCCAACCCAATTCGCCGGCCGCCGTATCTTCGTTCTACGTTCCAAAAACCTATTCAATTACCCTCTGCTGCCCCTTTTTTGCCATGCGACAGTACGATAACCTGGACGACGACGACCTCGCCGACGACGACAACCTCGACGCATTCGCCAGCACTGGCGGTGCCAAAACCAAGGGCTCCAGCGAAGACCAGCTTTCGGCCAAATACGCCGACTACCTGATGTGGCGCGACACGGGCTCCTCGCACGACGAGGCGCTCGACCTGGCCTCCATGACCGAAGACGAATTTGAGACGGCCGAGGCCGCCGAAGACCCCGACGGCGCCAGCGGCCTAGCCCCCCTCGACGACGATGACGACCTCGACAGCGACGAGGACGACGACTTTGGCGGTGGCTCGCGCAGCCGCGGCCGTGGCGACGACTACGACAGCGATTACTAAGAGTCATCTGGCTCTAAAAATACCGGCCTTGCGCGCGATGCGTGCAAGGCCGGTATTTTTTATAGTGGTTTGCTCAGGGATACAGGCTTTCGCGCTGCGCCCGGTGGAAGGCAAAGCTATTAGCTGGGGTCAGCTGCATTTCAAACAGCACCTGCTTACTGGCATAGTCCAATTCGATAACTTTACCGCCCGTGCCGGTAGCATTGGGCACTTCGTAGCCGGGGCAAAACATAAGGTGATTGACGGCCGGCAGGTACTGCACCCGCGACACGATGGTGGAGAACGTGTCGGCGCCCCGCTCCTTGCCGTAGGTCCAGATTTGCTGCACCGTGCGCGCCGCGGGGTCGAGCCGGTACACCACCGCCCGGCTGTAGTGGGCGGGCGCGTTGCGAATAAAATTGCGGTTAGTGCCATTATCAAACAGCAGCAAGTCGCCGTTGGGTAGCAGCTGCACGGAGTGTTGGTACCAGTTCCACTCAAAATCGGGGGCATTGGCCGAGCCGTTGATTACCCCCGTGTCGGCAATAACCTGGCTGGCGGCATTGAGCGGCGCGAGGGTTAGCTGGGCCAGGTTCTGGCCCTGGTGGCTGGTGCCCCAGCCGCGATGCGGAGCCAGCAGCCACTTCATGCGGTTATCGTAGGTCAGCTTCACCACGCCCTGGTAGCGGCCCGACACGATAATGGTATTGTCGGAGGGGTCGTAGAGCACGGCGTTGCCGTGAAACCAGTCGAGCGGGTCGGTTTCCAGGGCGTGGCGGTTTTCGTCGAGGCTCTGCTTGAGGTCCCACTCGTTGGCCACGCGGTTGGCGTGCCGGTCTATCTCCACCACGTAGTCTTCCTCGCTGGCCGCGCCGTTAGCGTGGGTGCTGCCGGTTTTGTTCACCGTCACCAGAAAGTTGCCGTCGGGCTTCTCGTACAGCTCGTGGTGAAAGGTGTAGCCTGGCAGGTTCCAGCGGTTGATGATAGCGCCGTACACATCGACCTCGAACAGCTGGCTGGTCGTTTTATCGCCAAAGCAGTAGTTGCCGTTGCGCAGCCGGCTGATGCCGCAGTCGTAGGAAAGCTTGCCCAACTCGGCCTGGCCCCGGTAATCGAGCAGCCAGCGCACATCGCCGTAGTTATCCACGATGAGCGGCATCTGCGGGTCGGTTGCGCTAAAGTTACTCACCAGCGTGAAGTCGCCGCCCAACGCTCCCGCTGGGGCAGTCGTGACGAGGCTGGCGGGCATGTTCGGCGGCAGGGGCGCCGTCTGAATGGTGAGCGTGGTATCGGCCAGCACCTGCCCACCGGGGTTCACGAGCTGCACCGATACCACGTTGGCATAGTCGGGATAAAGCCCCAGAATGGGCACCGCGTGCACCGTACCTTCGTCGGCGAACTGCTGCGTGAGGTCCGACGCCGCGCCGTGCCGGCCGTGCACCACCACGCGCAGCTGCCCCTCCTGGCGCGAGGTGAAGGCTAGCCGCGCAGCCAGGGGCGCGTAGCCCGAGGGGTTGAGCACCAGCGAGCCCGTGCCGAAGGACAGGTGCAGGGCCACCACGGGCGCCGGGGCCTGCTCGGCATCGCGGCGGCAGCCACCCAGCAGCAGTAAACCCAACGCTACTGCGTATGTAATTTTCATGAAATCAACATTTTATGAATTATTCTTATCTTTGAACCAAAACTATGGGCCGGGTTTAACCGACGTAAAAAAGCCCTAGCCGCGGGGCGGCTAGGGCTGCACTATTGATGGGGGCTAGACACCTCACCGCAACCAAGTTGGCGGTGGCGCGGCGGCCCGAGAATTATTTTGCGCCAAACACGCGCTTGAGAATGGCTGTGGACTGGGCGGCCGGGTTCTGGCGGATTTTAGCTTCCTGCTGGGCCAGCAGCACGAAAAGGCCGTCCACGGTCTGGGCCGTTACGTAGTCGGTGAGGTTATTTTTGGCCGGCGTCATCAGCGGAATCTTGTTGTAGCGGTCGATGAGCTTGGCGTAGGCCGCGTTTGCACCCACCTGGTCGAGGCTCTGCACGATGCTGGGGCGCAGGGCGGCGTTGAGGGCGGCCTCCGAGTTTTTGCGCAGCAGCTGGGTGGCCGCGTCCTTGCTGCCGCTGGTCACGAGCGAGAGCGCATCGGTAAGCGAGAGATTTTGCAAGGCGCTGAGGAAGATATCCTTAGCGGCGGGCGCGGCGGCCTCGGCGGCACGGTTCATCAGGTTGGTGGCCTGCTCCACGGCCTGCTTGCCGATGGGGCCGGGCAGGGCGTTGAGGGTGGTGGCCACCAACTGCGCATCGGGCGGGAAGGGGATGCGGATATCGTCGTTCAGGTTAAAGCCGTCGGGCTCGGAGGCGAAGGCCACGGCCTTGGTAATGCCGGTGGTGAGGGCCTCGCGCAAGCCACTGGCGGCCTCGGCCTCGGTGAGCGGGGCTACCGGGGCGGGGGCGGGAGCCGGGGTAACGGCGGCGGTTTTGGTGGTAGTCGTGGTGGTTTTCTTCGTGGTGGTCGTTTTAACCGGGGCTTTCTTCACCACCGCTTTTTTGGTGGTCGTTTTTTTGGTTTGGGCCAGGGCCGGGGCGGCGCTCAGCAGGGCCAGCGCCAGGAGGAGATTTTTCATCGGGTAGAAAAAGAAAAAAGGGGAGACGCGAAAACCGGACGGCGCGTATAGCTGTCCTGCTGGCACCCCGCCGCAAAGGTCTTTACAAAACCTTGCCAAACTATTCTATTGCTTTCCCGATGGACGTTGAAATCATGACAATTGGCGACGAGCTCCTCTACGGGCAGGTCGTGGATACCAATTCGGCCTTCATGGGCCAGCAGCTGGGCCGGCTAGGCCTGCGCGTGCGCCAGATAACGAGCGTGAGCGACCGCGCCGACGAGATTGTGGCCGCCCTCGACCAGGCCCGCCAGCGCGCCAAGGTCATCCTGACCACCGGCGGCCTCGGCCCCACCAAAGACGACCTCACCAAGCACGTGCTGGCCCGCTACTTCGGCCGCGAGCTAGTCGAGCACGAGCCCACGCTGCGCCACGTGGAGGAGATTTTCAAGCGCTTCAACCGCCCCATGCTCGACGTGAACCGCCAGCAGGCCATGGTGCCCGAAGGCACCGAGGTGCTGCACAACGCCGTGGGCACCGCCCCCGGCATGTGGATAGAGGACGGCGGCACGGTCTTCATTAGCATGCCCGGCGTGCCCTTCGAGATGAAGCGCCTGATGACGGACCAGGTGCTGCCCCGCTTGCAAGAGAAATTCCAGCTGGCCCCCATCGAGCACGTCGTCATCATGACGGCCGGCCTGGGCGAGTCGTTTCTGGCCGAGAAAATCAAGGACTGGGAAAGCGCCCTGCCGCCCAACGTGAAGCTAGCCTACCTGCCCAGCCTGGGCAGCGTGCGGCTGCGCCTCACCGGCACCGCCGATGGCCAACCGGACCTGCGCGGCCGCATGCTCGCCCTGCTGCCCGCCCTGCGCGAGCGCATCGGCAGCTACATTTTTGCCGAAGAAGACTCGCCGCTGGAGGTAGTAATTGGCAAGATTTTGCAGGCCAAAAACTACCAGCTCGGCACCGCCGAGAGCTGCACCGGCGGCGCGGTGGCCGCCCGCATCACCAGCGTACCGGGCAGCTCGGCCTACTTCCGCGGTAGCGTGGTAGCGTATGATAACGACCTCAAGGAAAGCCTGCTAGGGGTGAATGCCGAAACCCTGGGCCAGCACGGCGCCGTGAGCGAGCCCACCGTGCGCGAAATGGCCGAGGGCGCCCGCGCCCGCCTGGGCTGCGACGTGGCCCTGGCCACCAGCGGCATTGCCGGCCCCGGCGGTGGCACGCCGCTCAAGCCGGTGGGCACCATCTGCATTGCCTGCGCCACCCCCGCCGGCACCGTGAGCCGGCAGATTAATATCGACCGCGGCCGGCAAACCAACATCGAGTACACCACGCAGGCCGTGCTCATTCTGCTGTGGCAACAGCTAGCGGGCCATAAAGAAGCCGAGCTGCTGAAGGTGTGACGCCAAGCTCCGGCTTCGTGCGCGAGCGCAGCGAGCAACTGGCAGCTGGGGTATCCGGCCCCGCCTGCTCGCGCACGAAGCCGGAGCTTCGCGCTACCTGCTGACGAATAACAAACGTTTGTTAGTTTTGCGGCGTTAATCTGGCTACCCTCCCACCCTAGCCCTCGCCATGCTCTTCAATCCCGATATCGAACGGCTGCCGCTACCGCAGCTGCGCGCCCTGCAAAACGCCCGGCTGAAGGAACAGGTAACCTACCTCAGCGACCGGGTGCCATTCTACCAGCGCAAGTTTGCTGAGGCGGGCATCAACCCCGCCACGTTTCGCGGGTTGGCCGACTTGCCCAGGCTGGGCTTTACCAAGAAGGCCGATTTTCGGGACCACTACCCCTTCGGCCTCTTCGCGGTGCCCGAGGCCGAGGTAGCGCGGCTGCACTGCTCCAGCGGCACCACGGGCAAGGCTACGGTGGTGGGCTACACGGCCGGCGACCTCGGTATTTTTTCCGAAGTAGTGGCCCGCTCGCTGGCCGCTGCCGGCTGCCGGCCGGGCATGAAAATGCAGAACGCCTACGGCTACGGCCTGTTTACGGGCGGGTTAGGTATCCACTACGGCGCCGAGCGGCTGGGCCTCACGGTCATCCCGGTGTCGGGCGGCAGCACCGACCGGCAATTGCAACTGCTCCAGGATTTTCGGCCCGAAATCCTCTGCGCCACGCCCTCCTACGCCCAGGTGCTGGCCGAGGAGCTGCACCGCCGCGGCATCGCCCCCGAGGCCATCAACCTGAAGCTGGCCGTGCTGGGCGCCGAGCCCTGGAGCGAGGCTAGCCGCACGCAGGTGCAGAACGGCCTGCGCGTGGCGGCCACCAACATCTACGGCCTGAGCGAAATCCTCGGCCCCGGCATCTCGCAGGAAGACGTGGACGAGCGCGGCACCGGCAGCTACATCTGGGAAGACCACTTTTACCCTGAGTTGGTGGACAAGGACACCGGCGAGCCGGTGGCCGAGGGTGAATTGGGCGTACTGGTTTTCAGCACGCTGACCAAGAAAGCCATGCCCATTTTGCGCTACTGGACGGGCGACATTACCAACATCTACTACGACCACTCGGTGAAGCGCACCCACGTAAAAATGGGTCCAATTCGCGGCCGGGCCGATGACATGCTCATCATTCGCGGGGTCAATTTCTTTCCCACGCAGGTCGAGGATATTCTCAGCGGGCTAGCCCACGCCAGCCCCCACTACCAGGTGGTGGCCACCCGCCGCGGCAGCCTCGACGAGGTAGAAGTGAACCTGGAAGTAGCCGAGCCGCTGCTGCGCGAGCTGGGGCTAGCCACGGCCGCCCTCACCGCCGAGCACCTAGCCCAGCACGACAGCCTGCGCCAGCTGCAAGGCCAGTTTGCCAAGAAAATCAAGGATAATATCGGCCTCAGCATGCGCGTGAATCTGCTGGGCTGCGGGCAACTGCCGCGCAGCGAGGGCGGCAAGTTGAACCGCGTGCGGGACTTGCGCAAGGTGAGGTAGCAAAGGGGAAGCCAGTTTTGAAAACCGTCTGTCATGCTGACGAAGGAAGCATCTTGTCAGGGCAGCACATGAGTTGAGCATTCGCACGAGCCTGACAAGATGCTTCCTTCGTCAGCATGACAGACGTTATTCTACATGAGCCGTTTCCACTCCTTAATAATCAAGAGCATCACCCGCGAAACGCCCGACTGCGTGTCGCTGGCCTTCGAGGTGCCGGCCGAGCTGCGCGAAACCTTTCGCTACCAGCCGGGCCAGTACCTGACGCTACGCCGCGAGCACGGCGGCGAGGAATTGCGCCGCAGCTACTCCATTTCCAGCAGTCCGCTCGATGACGAATGGCGCGTGGCCATCAAGAAAGTGCCGGGCGGCCGCTTCTCGACCCTAGCGGTGGAAGACGGCCTGCGCCCCGGCGACACCCTCGACGTGCTGCCGCCACAGGGCCGCTTCTCGCCCACCCTGCACCCCAGCCAGGCCAAGCGCTACGCGCTGTTTGCGGCCGGCAGTGGCATCACGCCCATCCTCAGCATCGCCAAAACGGTGCTGCTGACCGAGCCGGCTAGCCACGTGTATTTGGTGTACGGCAACCGGGGGCGCAACTCGATTATTTTCAAAGAACAGATTGAAGGCCTGAAGAATAAATTCCTGGGCCGGCTGAGCGTGTACCACGTACTGAGCCGCGAGCAGGGCGACAGCGACCTGTTTTTTGGCCGCGTGGATGAGGCCAAAACCGCGCAGTTGCTGCGCCAGCTCATTCCGGCTGCGGGCCTCGACGAGGCGTTTATTTGCGGGCCCGAGGAGATGATACACGGCGTGCGCCAGGCGCTGGCCGACGCCGGCGTGACAGCCGAAAAAATTCATTTCGAGCTCTTCGCCTCGGCCGGTGGGGCCAGCAAAACGGCCGCCCCCCCGCGCCCCGTGGGCGAAGACGACCAGAAAAGCCAGGTAACCGTGCGCCTCGACGGCCGCGCCTACCGCCTCGACATGTCGTATTATGGTGATACCGTGCTCGATGCGGCCCTGGCGGCCGGCATCGATGCGCCGTACTCGTGCAAAAACGGTATGTGCAGCACCTGCCTGGGGCGCGTCACGGCCGGCACTACCGCGATGGACGTCAATTACTCGCTCTCCGCCGAAGAAGTGGCCAAGGGCTACGTGCTCACCTGCCAGGCCCGGCCCACCGCGCCCACGGTCACCGTGGACTTCGACCAGTAAGCCCGCCTGGGCCTGCTGGTAGGCGGGAAGGCCAGCCGGGCCGTATGAGGGGCTAGCCGGGCACATAAGCCCGGCATTCACCTCTTCACTGTTGATTTTTATGGAACACCCCGCCGCTCCTGCTTCCTCACTTAAACCCTACGTGCAGCGGGTGCTTATTGCCGTGGGCCTCACGCTGCTGATGCTGGGGCTGACCGGCCTGCTGGGGCTGGCCTTCGGCGTATTTCTGCGGCTACTGGCGGCGCTGCTTATTGCGCTGCCGCTGCGGGCGGGCGGGGCATGGCTACACCGCCGCCTCGGGCTACCCGAAGGGCTGGCCGTAACGCTACTGGCGCTGCTGGTACTGGCGCTGCTGGCAGGCATGGGCTGGCTGTTTTCAGCCAAAATCAGCGAGCAGGTGAGCGACTTGCAGCAGCAGTTGCCCCAGGCCATCCGCACGGCGCAGGCCCGCATCAGCGGCACCGAATGGGGCCAGCGGCTGGCCGGCGAAAACTTCGACTACCGCAAAATCATGGGGGGCACTTCGGAGTGGCTGAGCCGCGCTACGGGCATTTTTTCGACCACGTTCAGCATCCTGGCCGATGGCTACGTCATCCTGTTCCTGGCCGTATTCCTGGTGTTGCAGCCCAAAACCTACCGCCACGGCCTCGTGATGCTGGTACCCAAGGGCGGCCGCGCCCGCGCCAACGAAGTATTCGATAAAATCAGCAGCACGCTCGTGAGCTGGGTGGTGGGCCGGCTAGCCTCCATGCTGTTCGTGGGGGTACTCACGGTGCTGGGCCTCAGCTTTTTGGGGATGCCGCTGGCGGCGGTGCTGGGGCTGTTTGCGGGGTTGGTGACATTTATTCCGAATATCGGGCCGGTGGTGTCGATGGTGCCGGCGCTGCTGCTGGCTTTCTTCAACGGTGGGCCGCACATGGCGCTCTACGTGTTGCTGCTCTACCTGGGCGCCCAAACGCTGGAGAGCGCGGCCGTGTCGCCGGTGTTGCAGCAGCGGCTCATTTCGCTGCCGCCGGCGCTCATTCTGGTGGGGCAGCTCATTATTGGCTCGTTTACGGGGCTGCTGGGGCTCACGCTGGCCACGCCCATCATCGCCATTATCACGGTGCTGGTGAAGATGCTGTATGTGCACGACGTGCTGGGCGATGAGGAAGCGAAAGTCTAGCCCAAGCGGCGCCGCCGGGCTAGCCCCCTCGCTCGGCATAATCCCCGAATTTTCCTTAACTTTGAAAAACTAACACTTGTTAGTATTTGTTGTTCGCTTATGGAACCGCTCGCCCAAGACCTCTCGCCCGAAGAACAATTTCAGGCCCGCATCGACGCCGACATCCGCATCGAGCCCAAAGACTGGATGCCCGAGGCGTACCGCAAAACGCTCATTCGCCAGATTTCGCAGCACGCGCACTCCGAGCTGGTGGGTATGCTGCCCGAAGGCAACTGGATAACGCGCGCCCCCTCGCTGAAGCGCAAGTCCATCTTGCTGGCCAAAGTGCAGGACGAGGCGGGCCACGGCCTCTACCTCTACAGCGCCGCCGAAACGCTGGGCACTTCGCGCGACCAGATGCTCGCCGACCTGCATTCAGGCAAGGCCAAGTACAGCAGCATTTTCAACTACCCCACCCTGAGTTGGGCCGACATGGGCTGCGTGGGCTGGCTCGTGGACGGCGCCGCCATACTCAACCAGGTGCCGCTGTGCCGCACTAGCTACGGCCCCTACGCCCGCGCCATGGTGCGCGTGTGCAAGGAAGAAAGCTTCCACCAGCGCCAGGGCTTCGAAATCATGCAAACCCTTTGCGAGGGCGCGCCGGTGCAGAAGGCAATGGCCCAGGAGGCCCTCAACCGCTGGTGGTGGCCCACGCTGATGATGTTTGGCCCCAAAGACAGCGAGTCGCCCAACACGGCGCAGAGCATGAACTGGCGCATCAAGCGCTTCACCAATGACGAGTTGCGCCAGAAATTCGTGGACATGATGGTGCCCCAGGCCGAGTTCCTGGGCCTCACCGTGCCCGACCCTGCCGTGAAGTGGAACGAGGAGCGCAAAGCCTACGACTTTGGTGAGGTGAACTGGGAAGAATTTTGGAACGTGGTGAAAGGCAACGGCCTCTGCAACCACGACCGCCTGCAAGCCCGCGTACAGGCCCACGAAGAAGGCGCCTGGGTGCGCGAAGCTGCCCTAGCCCATGCTGAGAAGCGCAAGGCGCGCGAGACCGTGGCGGCTTAAGAAATAACGAACCTAGCGGGGCGCCTCACCCCCAGCCCCTCTCCGAAAAGGAGAGGGGAGCCGACCGCAAGCCGACGTAATGCGAGCGTATAAAGTCATCAGGCTCCCCCTCTCCTTTTCGGAGAGGAGGCCGGGGGGTGAGGCGCCCCTTGCGCGCAGCAACCAAAATCAATTAATGAACAACTCCGAATGGCCTCTCTGGGAGGTCTTTATCCGTAGCAAGCAGGGCCTCGACCATAAGCACGTGGGTAGCCTGCACGCCGCCGACGCAGCCATGGCCATGCAAAACGCCCGCGATGTGTACACGCGTCGGCTCGAAGGCGTAAGCATCTGGGTGGTGGAGTCGAAGCACATCCACGCCTCCAACCCCGACGAGGCGGCCGAGTTTTTCGACCCCGCTGCCGACAAAGTGTACCGGCACCCCACGTTCTACGACGTGCCGGATTCCATCAAACACATGTAAGCCCGATGGCCACGCCCGACCTTTCGCCCGCCCACCTCGCCGCGCCGGCCTATCCGGCTGGCCTGCAAAGCCAGCTGTTTCAGTACGTGTTGCAGCTGGCCGATACCAGCCTCATCCTGGCGCACCGCCTGTCGGAATGGTGCGGGCACGGCCCCATTCTGGAGCAGGATTTGGCGCTCTCCAACATCGCCCTCGACTTGCTGGGTGAGGCCCGCAGCTACTACCAGTACGCCGCCGAGCTGGAGGGCCAGGGCCACACCGAAGACGACCTGGCCTACCTGCGCAGCGCCGTAGAATACCGCAACCCCCTGCTCGTGGAGCAACCCAACGGCGATTTTGCCCACACCGTGCTGCGGCAGTTTCTGTTCGATGTATTTCACTACGAGCTACTTAGCGGCCTGAAGCAAAGCCCCGACGCCCGCCTGGCCGCCATCGCCGAAAAGTCATTGAAGGAAGCCGCCTACCACCGCAAGTGGAGCGCCGAGTGGATAATCCGCTTCGGCGATGGCACTGCCGAAAGCCGCCAGCGCCTTGAAAAGGCTCTGCGCACGCTCTGGCGCTACGCCGCCGAACTTACGGCCGCCACGCCTGTCGAGCAGGCGCTGCAAGATGCCGGCCTGCTGCCTGATTATGCGGACATTCAGGCCAAAGCCGCGGCTTACGTGGCCTACGTTTTCGAGGAAGCTACCCTAGCGGTGCCTACCGAGGCCTTTGCGCAGCCGGGCGGCAAGCTGGGGCGCCACTCCGAGCACCTGGGCTACCTACTGGCCGAGCTGCAATACGTGCAACGCTCCTACCCCGGCCTCACGTGGTAGCCGCCGCCCCCACCGAGGCCCGCATCTGGGAGCTGCTGGAAGAAGTAACCGACCCCGAAGTGCCGGTACTCAGCATTCTGGACCTGGGTATCGTGCGCCACGTAGCCGTTGAGGAAGAGCATATTACCGTGACCATCACGCCCACCTACTCGGGCTGCCCGGCCATGAATACCATCGCCACCGACATCCGGCTGCGGCTGCTGGCCGAGGGCTACACGCAGCTCACCATTCACAACCAGCTTAGCCCGGCCTGGACTACCGACTGGATGACCCCGGCCGGCCGCGCCAAGCTCGAAGCATACGGCATCGCGCCACCCGTCGATGGCACGGCCAGCGGCCACGTGCTCAACCTGTTTGGCCAGGACACGGCCGTGCACTGCCCGCTCTGCAAGTCGGCGCATACGCATCTGGTTAGCCAGTTTGGTTCCACGGCCTGCAAAGCGCTCTACCAGTGCGACGATTGCCGCGAGCCGTTCGATTATTTTAAATGCCACGCTTAATCTTCTCTAAATCGTTGTCATGCAGAGCGCAGCGAAGCATCTCGCCTGCTGTCGCTAGGGGGTCACTAACCCAACGAAGCGAGCGAGATGCTTCGCTGCGCTCTGCATGACAACGATTTCTACCCTTCACGACTTGCCATGTCTGACACCTCTCTGCTCTATTCTTTCGCCGACGGCGTAGCCACTATCACGCTCAACCGACCCGACGTTTTCAACAGCATCAACAAGCCGGTGGCGCTAGTCTTGCAACAGCACTTGCGCGAGTGTCAGGCCGATGCCAGCGTGCGCGCCGTGGTGCTCACCGGTACTGGCCGCGCCTTTTGCGCCGGGCAGGACCTGGCGGAAATAACCGGCCCCAACGCGCCCGATGTGTCGGAAATCGTGGAGAAGCACTACAACCCAATTGTGCTGCTCATCCGGGAGTTGGAGAAGCCGGTAATTGCCGCCGTGAACGGCGTGGCCGCCGGCGCCGGCGCCAACCTGGCCCTGGCCTGCGACATTGTGGTAGCCAAAGAATCGGCCGCTTTCATTCAGGCGTTCAGCAAGATAGGCCTGGTGCCGGACAGCGGCGGCACTTACTTCCTGCCGCGCCTCGTGGGGATGCAGCGCGCCAGCGCCCTCATGCTCACCGGCGACAAGGTGAGCGCCGCCGAAGCCGTGCAGATGGGAATGATTTACAAGGCGTTTGCCGATGAGGCATTTGACCAGGAAGTGGCCAAACTCGCCCATAAAATGGCTAACCTACCCACCAAGGGCCTGGCCTACACCAAGCAGCTGCTCAACAGCACCTACGCCAACGACGTGGCCCAGCAGCTGCGCGCCGAGGGCGACTACCAGCTGCGTGCCGGCCAGACCGCCGATTATAAAGAGGGTGTATCGGCTTTCCTCGAAAAGCGTCAGCCCACCTTCACCGGCCAGTAATGTGGCGTGGACTCTGTGAGTCCGAGCGTGAGCGCAGCGAACAGTTCGCTAACAGATGTTGAAAGCACAAGATGCTCGCTGCGCTCACGCTCGGACTCGCAGAGTCCAAGCTACTCTTAGTAATCACTTCAATAACATGACCATCGGAATTATCGGCAGCGGCGCGATGGGCGCGGGCATCGCCCAAGTGGTAGCCACGGCCGGCCACGAGGTACAGCTACTCGACCAGAACGTGGCGGCCCTCGAAAAAGCCCAGGCCAGTATCACCGCCAGCCTCCGCAAGCTAGCTGAAAAAGGCAAGCTGACCGCGGAAGGCGCCGAGGCGGCCATCAACCGGCTGCACCCCACGGCCAGCATGGCCGATTTTGCCGATTGCGGCCTGGTTATCGAGGCCATTGTGGAAGACCTGGCTGTGAAGCAGCAGGTTTTCAAGCAAGTAGAAAGTGTGGTATCGGCCGAGTGCGTGCTAGCCAGCAATACGTCGTCGCTCTCCATCACCTCCATTGCGGCGGCTTGCCAGCAGCCCGAACGGTTTGTGGGCGTCCATTTTTTCAACCCGGCACCGCTTATGCAGCTGGTTGAGGTCATCGCGGCGGTGCAAACCCGCGCCGGGCTAGCCGAGGAAATAAGGGCGCTGGTGGCTGGCTGGGGCAAGCGCCCGGTGCTGGCCCAGGATACGCCCGGCTTCCTCGTGAACCGCGTGGCGCGGCCGTTTTACGGCGAGGCCATTCGTATGTTAGAAGAAGGCATCGCCGACATCGCCACTATTGATTGGGCACTGACCGAGTTGGGCGGCTTCCGCATGGGGCCGTTTGCGCTGATGGATTTTATTGGCCACGACGTCAATTATCGAGTTACCGAATCGGTGTTCACCGCCTTTTTCTACGACCCACGCTACCGGCCGTCCTTCACCCAGCGGCGGCTGTTTGAGGCCGGCTACTACGGCCGCAAGGCCGGGCGTGGCTTCTACGACTATGCGCCGGGAGCCAGCCAGCCCGCGCCCAATCGTGACCCCGCGCTGGGCCAGCGCATCGTGCAGCGCGTGCTGGCCATGCTCATCAACGAAGCCGCCGAAGCGCTGCACCTGCGCGTGGCCTCGGCCGGAGACTTGGAGCTGGCCATGACCACCGGCGTTAACTACCCTAAAGGCCTGCTGGCCTGGGCCGACGAGCTAGGGCCCGCCACCGTGCTGGCGACCCTCGACGGCCTTTATCACGACTACCATGAGGACCGCTACCGCGCCAGCGTGTTGCTGCGCCGACTAGCCACCTCCCACCAGCTTTTTCTTAGTTAAATGAGTGCTTCCGAAAATACGCCCACTCCGCCTCACGAGGCTGTGCAGGCCTGGCTCACTAAGCGCGACCCGTTCAGCGCCTGGCTGGGGGTGCTTATCGACGAAATTCGGCCCGGCTACTGCCGCCTGCGCCTGCCCGTGCGCCCCGACATGCTCAATGGCTTCGGCATGGTACACGGCGGCGTCACGTTCGCGGCGGCCGACACGGCGTTTTCCATCGCCTGCAACACCCACGGCCGCCAGAGCGTGGGCCTCACCGTCACCATCGACTACCTGGAGCCCGGCCAGCCCGGCGACGTTATCACGTTTGAGGTAACCGAGGTTGGCCTCAAGCACCGCGTGGGCGTGTACGAGGTCGATATCCGCAACCAGAACGGCCTGCGGCTGGCGCTTTTCAAGGGCACCGCCTACCGCACGAGTACCGAAAACCGCTAGTTTTTAACAATTAGGCAGAATAAATAACGTCATGCAGCGCGCAGCGAAGCATGACCACCAATTGGCAATACACACTATGAATCAGGCCTATATCATCGACGGCGTGCGCACGCCCATCGGCAACTTCGGCGGCACGCTGGCCGCCGTGCGCCCCGACGACCTCGGCGCCCACGTTATCCGTGAGCTACTGAAGCGCAACCCTGGCGCCGACCCCGCCGCCGTGGCCGACGTTATCATGGGCTGCGCCAACCAGGCCGGCGAAGACAACCGCAACGTGGCCCGCATGGCCGCGCTGCTGGCCGGCCTGCCCTACTCCGTACCCGGCGAAACAGTCAATCGGCTTTGCGCCAGCGGTCTATCGGCGGGCGTAGCGGCGGCCCGCGCCATTCAGAGCGGCGACGGCGACTTGTTTGTGGCCGGCGGCGTGGAGAGCATGACCCGCGCCCCCTTTGTCATGTCGAAGCCCAGCAAGGCCTTTGGCACCGACTCGCAGATGGCCGACTCCAGCTTCGGCTGGCGCTTCATCAACCCCTTGCTGGCTAGCCAGTACGGCACCGACGCAATGGGTGAAACCGCCGAAAACCTCGTGGACCAGTATGGCATCAGCCGCGCCGACCAGGATAAGTTTGCCCTGGCCTCGCAGCAAAAAGCCGCCGCCGCCCAGCGCTACGGCCGGCTAACCCAGGAAATTGCGCCCGTGCCCATTCCGCAGCGCAAGGGCGAGCCCCTGCTCTTTGCCGAGGATGAGTTTCTCAAGCCCGATACCTCACTCGAAGGGCTGGCCAAGCTGCGCCCGGCCTTCCGCAAAACCGGCGGCACCGTGACGGCCGGCAATGCCTCGGGCCTCAACGACGGGGCCGCCGCCCTGCTGCTAGCCTCCGAAGCAGGGCTGAAGCAGCATAACCTCGTGCCCCGTGCCCGCATCGTGAGCATGGGCGTGGCTGGCGTCGAGCCGCGCCTCATGGGCATCGGCCCGGTGCCCGCCAGCCAGCAGGCGCTAAAAAAGGCCGGCCTCACGCTCAATGACATTGATATTATCGAGCTCAATGAGGCCTTCGCGGCGCAATCGCTAGCCTGCACCCGGGCGTTTGGGCTGGCCGACGATGACCCACGCCTCAACCCCAACGGCGGCGCCATTGCCTTGGGCCACCCGCTGGGCATGAGCGGCGCCCGCCTGCTCAACACCGCCGCCCTGGAGCTGCACGCGCAGCAGAAGCGCTACGCGCTGGTGACCATGTGCATCGGCGTGGGCCAGGGCTACGCCGTGATTATCGAGCGCGCGTAGCGTAGACTCTGCGAGTTCGCGAGTTTAATCAGCTGTTTAGCAATACCTACCCACGCGCGGACTCGCAGAGTCCACGCTACAACCTTCCCACCCCGCCATGACGCCCACTCTCGAAAATTACACCCTCGGCCGCTGGACGCCCGGCGGCTCCGCCCCGCATGAACTGCGCGATGCCAGCACCGGCGAGGTCATTGCCCTGGCCAATACCGAAGGCTTTGACTTTGCCGAAATCCTGGCCTACGGCCGCCGCGTGGGCAACCCCGCCCTGCGCCGCATGACCTTCCACGAACGCGGCCGAATGCTCAAGGCGCTGGCCTTTCACTTGCAAGAAAAGAAGGAGCTTTTCTACGAGTTGAGCTACCGCTCGGGGGCCACGCGGGCCGACTCCTGGATTGACATTGAGGGCGGCATCGGTAACCTGTTTGCCAACGCCTCGCTGCGGCGCAAGTTTCCCGACAAGCCGTTTTACGTGGAAGGCGAGCCGGTGGGCCTCAGCAAGGGCGGCACCTTCATGGCTCAACACCTGCTGGTGCCCCGCGAGGGCGTGGCCGTGCACATCAACGCCTACAACTTTCCCATTTGGGGCATGCTGGAGAAAATCGCGGTGAACCTGCTGGCCGGGATGCCCGCCGTGGTGAAGCCGGCCGTGCCGAGCGCCTACCTCACCGAGGCCGTGGTGCGCGAAATCATTGCCAGCGCCATTCTGCCCAACGGTGCATTGCAACTGGTAGTAGGCTCGGGCCAGGGTATTCTGGACCACGTAACGTACCAGGATGTCGTCACCTTCACCGGCTCGGCCGCTACCGGCGCCAAGCTGCGTGCCCACCCGCGCATCATCAGCGAGGCGGTGCCCTTCACGCTGGAGGCTGATTCGCTCAACGCCGCCGTGCTGGGGCCTGATGCCACGCCCGGCACGCCCGAGTTCGACCTGTTTATCAAGGAAGTACGCAAGGAGATGACGGCCAAGTGCGGGCAAAAGTGCACCGCCATCCGCCGCGCCATTGTGCCCGCTAGCCTGCTTGAAGACGCGCAGATTGCCCTCGGCAAGGCCCTGGCCCAAACCACCATCGGCCACCCGCAGGCCGAAGGCGTGCGCATGGGCGCGCTGGCCGGCCGCGAGCAGGCCGAGCGCCTGCGCCAGCAGGTGCTCCAGCTTGCCAAAACCACGCCCATCGTGTACGGCGACCTCGACCACGTGGAAATTCTGGGCCAGGAGCGCGGCGCCGACGCGGCCAAGGGCGCGTTCATCTCGCCCATCGTGCTGCGCAACGACCGCCCGTTTGAACACCTCGACAGCCACGAGTTGGAAGCGTTCGGCCCCGTGGTCACGCTCATGCCCTACCACGACCTGGGCGAAGCTACCCGGCTGGCCAACCTTGGCAAAGGCTCGCTGGTGTGCTCGCTGGCCACCAACGACCCGCGCACCGCGCAAGACTTCGTGCTGGGCGCGGCTACGCACCACGGCCGCATTCTGGTGCTCAACGGCGAGATGGCTAAGGAAAGCACCGGCCACGGCTCGCCGCTGCCGCAGCTCGTGCACGGCGGCCCCGGCCGGGCCGGCGGCGGCCAGGAAATGGGCGGCATTCGGGGCGTGGAGCACTTCATGCAGCGCGTGGCGCTGCAAGGCTCGCCGAGCATGCTTACCGCCATCACGGAGGTGTACCAGACCGGCGCTAAGACGGTGGAGTACGACAAGCACCCCTTCCAGCGCTACTTCGAGGAGCTGGAAATTGGCGAAACCTACACCACCCACCGCCATACTGTAACGGAGGCCGACATCAGCGCCTTTGCCGCCGTGTCGGGCGATAATTTCTACGCCCACGTCGATGCTACCTCGCTGGCAGGCACACTTTTCACGGGCCGCGTGGCCCACGGCTACTACATCCTGAGCAAGGCGGCCGGCATGTTCGTCGACCCGCGCAAAGGCCCGGTGCTGCTCAACTACGGCCTCGACGAGTGCCGCTTCACCAAGCCCGTGTACCCCGGCACCACCATCGGCGTCACGCTCACGGTGAAGGAGAAAATCGGCCAGGAAAAGCGCGACGAAACCGACATAGCCAAAGGCATTGTGCGCTGGCTGGTGACGGTGACGGATGAAACGAAGGAGACCGTGGCCGTAGCTACTATTTTGACGATGGTGAAGAAGAAAAACCAGGAATAATCTTTCTATTTTAGCTGAAAAAGGAACGTCATGCTGAGCCCCGCGAAGCATCTCGCTCGCATCATTAGGGTTAGTAATCCTAGCTGCGCGAGCAAGATGCTTCGCGGGGCTTAGCATGACGTTCTTTTAAAGAAAATTTTACTTATGAGTAACCTTACTGCCGGCCACGTCACCGCCGCTACCGATGCCGCCGGCATCACCACCATCACCTTCTTCCACCTCGCTCACAACTCGCTGCCCGGCGCCATTCTGGCGCAGCTAGCCCACACCATTACCGAAAAGGGCCAGGATACCGCCACCAAGGTCATCATCCTGCAAAGCGAGGGCGAGCGTACGTTCTGCGCCGGCGCCAGCTTCGACGAGTTGCGCGCCGTGGCCGATGCGGCGCAGGGGCTGGCCTTCTTCTCGGGCTTCGCGCACGTTATCAACGCCTGCCGCATCTGCCCCAAACTCATCATTGGGCGGGTGCAGGGCAAGGCGGTGGGCGGCGGCGTGGGGCTGGCCGCCGCTACCGACTACTGCCTGGCCACCAACCACGCCGCCATCAAGCTCAGCGAACTGGCCGTGGGCATCGGCCCCTTCGTGGTCGGCCCGGCTGTAGAGCGTAAAATTGGCGCCTCGGCCTTCGGCCAGTTGGCCATCGATGCCACCGAGTTTCGCTCAGCCGAGTGGGCCGCTGCCCGCGGCCTCTACGCCGAGGTGCTGCCCGACCTGGCCAGCCTCGACGCGGCCGTACAGGCCCTGGCACAGCGCCTAGCCGCTAGCTCGCCCGAGGCCATGCGCGAGCTCAAGCAAGTCCTCTGGGCCGGCACCGCGCACTGGGATACCCTGCTCGTGGAGCGCGCCGCCATCAGCGGCCGGCTGGTGCTGAGCGAGTTTACGCGGGCGGCCATTGGGTAATTAAACCAGCGCAATGTGGCTATATCTTTGGCCCGTTGCACGGTTATTCCACCTCACCTCGGCAAGTCTGTAAAAAGACGAAACCCCGGCTGCTGGTACGACCGGGGTTCCAAAGAAGCAGGTGGTTCAGCACCTAACTTCTTTCTCCAATAGGAGAGACAAACGTGCAAAGGCGGATTTGAACTTCGGTTTAGCTTCCGTGTGCCCCCGGAGCTGGTAAAATGGCTCGTGGGGCTCCGAATAAGTGGTGGCGCCCTGTCGGCTGCCATTCATTGGATTAAGTAAGGCAAGGGCCGGGCCGCGAGGTTCGGCCCTTGTTTTGTCTTGACTGTGACAAATATACAGGTTGCGGGTGAAAATGGTTGCTTCAGAGAATCTTCCATCGCCAACTAATCTATGCGAGTGCTATGCGCTTGCCAGGTATGCGCTCCAAATAGTCGTTATAAATAATTTCTCGCAAAATCTGCATATCTTTTGGACAGGCTTCAGCAAAACCTTGCCAATTTATGAGTATTACATCGTTCGGCATTTCGACGAGGCCAGTGATAGCATCTAAAAATGCATCCCAATTAGCGCCGTAAAACTCGGGGAACCTGAGCTTCTGCTTGAAAATCTCGTGTACTGCCTCTTTAGTTTCGCAGCCAACTAAGTCAATTATCATAACCCAAATTAATAATCATAGCGCTGTATCCAGCACCTCATCGCCATCATCGGCCATTGTCTTGGCTAGCTTCTCGATGTTGAGGCTACGGGCCGAGGCGTCGAAAATCTCACGGTAGGTGCCGCGCCGCTCGTAGAGCTGCACGTGGGTGCCGCTTTCCACCATCTCGCCCTTTTTCATCACGTAGATGCAGTCGGAGTCCACAATCTGGGCGAGGCTGTGGGAGATGATGACCACCGTGCGGCCCTGCTTGATGGCGTCGAGGCTGTTTTTGATTTGCTCGGTGGCGATAGCGTCGAGGCTAGCAGTGGGTTCGTCGAGGAAGATGATGGGCGGGTTTTTGAGGAAGAGCCGCGCGATGGCGATGCGCTGCTGCTGGCCGCCCGAAAGCTGCTGGGCGTCGCTGCGGTAGCCCTTGGGCAGGTCTAATATCTGGTCGTGGAGGTAAGCTTGGCGGGCGGCGGCCTCTATCTGGGCCTGGGTGGCGCTGAAGTTGCCGTAGCGGATATTCTCCTCAATGGTGCCTTTGAAAATATGGTTTTTCTGGAGCACCAGGCCAATTTGCTGGCGCAGGGCGGGCGTGTCGTACTCGCTCAGCGGCTGGCCGTCGAGGAAGACGCCGCCGTTGTCGGGGCGGTAAAACTCGCAGAGCAGGTTGATAATCGTGCTTTTGCCCGCGCCGCTGAGGCCCACGAGCGCGGTGGTTTTGCCGGCCTCGATGGTCAGGCTCACGTCGTGCAGGGCGGCCGTGCCGCTGGGGTAGGTGAAGTTGACGTGGCGCAGCTCGAAGCGGCCGTAGAGGTGGGCGGGGCGCAACGGGCCGGGGCGCTCGGTCTGGTCGTCGGCGTCGAGGATGGCGAAAAAGCCCTCGGCGTAGGTCAGGGCCTCGTTCATCTCGTCGTAGATGCGGTGCAGTTGCCGGATGGGCGCCGACACGTTATTAAACAGCAGCACGTGAAACATGATGGCCCCGATGCTCATCTGGCCGGCCAGCACGAGGTAGGCGGTGAGCACGATGATGGCTACCACCCCAATTTGCTCGAAAAACGACTTGAGGCCGTCGTAGCGGAAGTTGGTTTTGCGGGTCGTGAGTTGGGCCTCCTCCAGCCGGTCTTGCACGGCTAGCTGCTTATCGCCCTCGTAGGCCTCGCGCACGAAGCTCTTGATAACCACAATGCTGTCAATGATGCTGATGAGGCCGTGGTTTTTTTCCTCGCGCAGGGCGCGCAGGTTGCGGCGGGTACCGTTGAGGCGGTCGGCCTGCCGGTAGCTTAGCCAGAAGTACACGGGCAGGATGGACGTGGCCACCAGCCCCACCCACTTATTGGCCGCAAACATGACCACCAGCGCCACGATGGCGTTGGCAAAGAGCGGCAGGATGTCGATGAAGAAGTTCTGCACCAGCTTCATCAGGCTCTCCACGCCCCGGTCGATGCGGGTCTGGAGCTTGCCGGTCTGGTTGCCGCTGTCGGTGAAAAAACCCAGCTCGTAGCCCAGAATTTTGGTCACGGCCGCCTCGGCCAGCGCGCCCGACACGCTGATGCGGATTTTCTCGCCGTAGTATTTCTGGCCGAAGGTGATGGCCGTGTTCACCAATTCTTTGCCCAGCAGCAACGCGCTCACCCAAATCAGCAGCTGCCAGCCCTGGGCCAGTCCTAGGCCTTTATTAAGCAGCCCCTGCACGGTATCGACGGTGTAGCGCAGCACAAAGGGATTAACCTGCGCCGCCAGCGAGCCTACCAGCGTGAGTAATAACGTGCTGATAACGAGCCGGCGGTAAGGCCGGACGAAGGGCAGCAGGCGTTTAATAATTTGCCAAAGACTCATAAGCAGCCGGAAAGGGAACGGGAGAACGGTAGACGGAGGGGAAGCCCCCTGAGTTGAGGCCACGCCCGGCCGCAGGTGACCACGAAAGCCCGGCTTTAGAAACCACTCAGATTCTTCCGCGTAAAAGGCCCCATGAAAAAACTACTCCTAAGTGCGGCCGCTGCCTTGCTGGTTGCCGCAGCCGCTCCGGCAGCACACGCCCAGGGCGTTCGTTTCGGTGTAAAGGCCGGGGCTAATCTCTCCAACCTGTCGGGTGACCTCGTTGACCAGGACCAGTATAAAAACCGCTTTGGCTTTCACGGCGGTGTAATGGTAAACTTTGGCCTCGGTGATATCGTCTCTATCCAACCTGAGGTTCTCTATTCCCAAAAGGGTTTTAAATACGCCGACCAGCAATTTGGGCTGGTGCGCAATACTGGCAGTGTACGCTACAATTATATTGATGTGCCCGTTTTGGTGCGTGTGCGCGCAGCAGGCATTTTCTTCGAAGTAGGCCCGCAGTATAGCTATCTGCTAAACGTATCGACCGACCGCACGCAGACGCTCAACGGCACTGTAGTTGGCAACGTCGGCTCGGGTACTACTAACCTCGACAACGTGCAGCGCAATGAACTGGGCTACGTGGGCGGCTTGGGCTTCCAGGCAAGCAACGGTGTAATGCTAGGCCTGCGTTACAACGGCGCCTTCACCGACTTCGCTAAGAACGACAATTATAGCAGAGGCGATTTCCGCAATGCTCGTAATTCGACCTTCCAGGCCTACGTGGGCGTGCTGCTCGGCAGCAAGTAAGATTATTTAAGATAGTATGCGAAGCCGCTGGCCTGATAGGCCAGCGGCTTTTTGCGTCTGAATGAGGCCGTGGGGCGTTCGTTGAGCCGGGCGAGCAGTTGGCTGGCTGAAGCAGTACCGCTAGTGGATGGGGCTATCTGCCGCATACTATTTGGCCCACGCCAGCAGTTTAGGGAGGCAGCAGCAGGGTGCTGCCGGTGGTGCCCGGCACCACGCTCATTCATTTTTCTGCTGACTACGCATGATTCGCTTTGCTTTTTTTGCCTGCCTGCTGGGGCTACTGGCCGCCGCGCCCGCCTCGGCCCGCCCCGCCACCGGGGGCTGGCGCTTCTGGTTTGCCAAGCCCGAGCGGCACGGCCAGCGCAAGCTAGCCGGCGATTTTACGCACATCAATACCACCTACCGCTACCACAGCCGCGAGCGCCAGGGGCTGTTCAGCTTCCTGCACCTGGGCAGCCAGCGCCCCAACACGGCCCGCCACAAGAGCGCGGCCCACCGCCACCCGGCTCCCACTCGCAGCAGCCATAAGCGCACAAGCGGCCCGTTTTAGCTAGGCCAGCCACGGCAAAGGGCCCAGCCGCACAGGATGCGGCCGGGCCCTTCATGCTTGCGGAAAGAGGCCAGCGGGCCGGCTCCGTACCGCTAGTCGTCGGTTTTGGCCTTGATTTTCACCTTACCATCCTTGGCCTTCACCTTGCCTTCCTGGGGCGCGGCCATAGCGCGGCCCCGCTCGCGGCGGCTGGCCTGCAAAGTTTGCATTTTGGCAAACTGGTCGGGGGTGAGCACGGCCTTGAGTTGGTCTTCGTATTTGGTACGGCCGGTCATCATTTGCTGGCGCAGTTGCTGGCGGTCGGCGGTGCCGGCCTGCATCTGGCCGCGCATGGCTAGCATCTCCTGGTCGCGGGCCAGCAGTATTTGCTGCACCTTGGCTGCCTGGTCGGCACTCAGGCCCAGTTGCTGGGTGAGGCCCTGAGTTTGGCGGGCAGCCATTTCTTCGGGGGTGCGGCGGGGGCGGCCATCGGCCTGGCCGGGCATGGTTTGGGCCGAGGCGGCGGTGGCGGAAAGCGCGAGGGCTAGCAGGGGCAACAGAAATTTTTTCATGGGTAGTAATTGGAAAGAAACGGAGAAGAAAAACCGGGGCTAGCCCTGCTCAATGCTTAGAGGCCAGCCCGGCCCGAAAGTTTATCGGCGGTACTGGGCTTCCCAGCGGGCCCGCTCTTGGGGCGTCACGCGGTGGTTTTGGGCGTAGCCGTAGTTGTGGCCGCGCTCCCAGTCGCGGCGCTCGTCGCGGGTCACGCGGTGGTCGCGGTCGAAGCCGTAGTTTTTGCTGCGGTCAAATTTGTCATCGTCGCGGCGGTCGTTGTGGTGCTGGGCTTCCCAGCGAGCCCGCTCCTGGGGCGTTACGCGGTGGTTACGGTCGTAGCCGTAGTTGAAATCACGGTCGCCGGGGCGCTGCTGCTCGTAGCGGCGGTCGTGGTCGATGCCAGGGGCGGCGGCAAAAGCGCCGGTGCTGGTGAAAAGGCTAGCGGAAGCAAGGGCGGCAAACAGGAAAGATTTCATGGCGAGCGAAAAGAAAAAAGCAGGAGAAAAGAAAGGAAATCCAGCCCCGCCGGCGGCCTAGGCGCCAGCGGCTGGTTGATTATCCCTTTGCAAATGCGTGGCCGAAAATGTGGCCCAGCGGTGCCGCCAGCCCCATTTTGCCCCAAACCCCGACCAACGCCCCGATTGTACCGCCCAACCCCAGCCCCGGCCCTCGCGCCCCCGGCCGGCTACTGAGTCGTAAAACCTGCGCCCTCCTTTTCACCGCTCCGCTATGCTCCGCATCACTGGCAACCCCCGCATCGGCCGGCTTGCAAGCTGGGTTTTATCCTCATCGGCCTGCCCATTATGAGTTTGGGCTGGCACTTATTGCAAAAAGAGCGCGCTCGCGTGGCCCGCAGCGTTCGCACTACCGGCATGGTGGAGGCATTGGTGACTAGCCGGTATCCGTCGCCGGTTCGGGCCCGCACTTCCTCATCTACGGCGCCCACCATTCGCTACCGCGATGCCACGGGGCACCAGTACGCTTTCACGGCCAGCGGGGCGGCTACCCGGCCAGCCAGCTACGCAGTAGGTGAGCAAGTAATGGTGTACTACGCCCGCGCGCGGCCCTACGACGCGCAGCTGCACGGCTTTCTGGCGCAGTGGATGGGCCCATCAATGGTCATGGGTATGGGGCTGGTAGTTACCCTGCTGGGCTGGATGTGCGTGGCCCTGCTGGGCAGGGCGCCCCGATAGGGTTGGCGAATAAGCCGCGATTAGCGCTGCTGTTACTGTATCATTGCATTTTCGCACACCCACATGGCTAGCCCTATCACTCCCCTATCGAGGCGGCCGCGCTGGCGGCTGCTGGCGCTGGTGCCGCTGCTGGGGGTGCTATTGCCCGCTTCCGTGCTCAATATCATCCATTCGCACAAGGCTTTCCCAAGCGCAGAGTGGCTGGTTACCTTATATGCACTTGTTTTTGCGGGCTTCTTCTGCCGCAGCGTTGCGCTGATGGCCATCACCGACTACGATGCTGATTACCTGTACTTATTTCAGAAAGCCGGCCCGCTACCCATTCCGCTGGGCAGCTTTTACAAGCTGGTAGCCGTGCGCGGCAGTTGGAAGTTATATTACCTCGACGCGCAGCACCAAAAGCAGCACCTGGAGGTAGTGCCCCTGCACAGCGGCTGGGGCTGGCGCAGTGATGACACAAGTATTCAGAGTTTTAGCGGGGCGGTGCGGCGCCACAACCCTGGCCTGGACGTGCAGGCCGGCTGGTTTCGCTGAGGCGACCGGGCGCGGCAGCGGCCCCGCGCCCAAGCTCTTCTTGCCAGGATAACGCCCCCGCCCGGCTAGCCGGCGCGGGGGCGTTTGGCTTCTGCCTACCTTTGTGGCTCCAAACTCCCTCCCACCCCACCTACGTTTTTTAGACCCCCAGCCCCCTGATTATGGCCCGAGTGGAAATGACGATGCCCAAGATGGGCGAATCCATCATGGAAGGCACCGTGCTGAAATGGCTCAAGCAAGTCGGCGACGCCATTGAGCAAGATGAATCGGTGCTGGAAGTAGCTACCGATAAAGTAGATACCGAAGTGCCCGCCCTCTACGCCGGCACGCTGGCCGAAATACTGGTGCAGGAAGGCCAGGTAGTGGCCGTGGGCGCGCCCATTGCCCGCATCGAAACCGATGCTGCCACGCCCGCCCCCACGCCGAGCGAGAACACCGACGACCTCGAAGAAGCCAGCGCCAACCCGCCAGTAGAAGAAGATGTGCGCCCGCTGCACGAGGCCCCGGCCGGCGACGAAAACGTGCCCTACCTGCCGGGCCCCAACAACCCCGTGTCAGCCCCCGAGCACCCCGTGCAGGAAGGCCGCTTCTACTCGCCGCTGGTGCTCAGCATTGCCCGCGAGGAAGGCGTGCGCATGAGCGACCTCGAGCGCCTGCCCGGCACCGGCCAGGATGGCCGCGTTACCAAAAAGGATATTCTCGACCACGTGGCCGCCGGTAAGCCGTCGTTGCAGCCCGCGCCGGCACCAGCGGCTCCCGCTACACCGGCGGCCCTGGCCGAGCCCGCGCCCATTACACTTCCCTTTAGCCTTAAGGTGGCCCAGGCTGCTAGTGCAGCCAAGCAGGCCTCTCTGGCCGTTAGCCCCAACGACCAGCCTATCGCTAGCCCCGCTCCCAGCTCCAAGCCCGCACCCTCGGTATCGGGTGGCCAGGAGCTGATTGAGATGGACCGCATGCGCAAGATGATTGCCCAGCGCATGGTGGACTCGAAGCGCATTTCGCCGCACGTCACGAGCTTCGTGGAGGCCGACGTGACTGAGCTGGTGAACTGGCGCAACAAGCACAAGGACGCCTACAAGAAGCGCACCGGCGAAAACCTCACCTTCACACCGCTCTTCGTGTGGGCCGTGGCCCGCGCCATCCAGGACTACCCGCTGATTAACGTGTCGATTGACGGTGACTACATCATCAAGAAGCGCGACATCAACGTGGGCGTGGCGGTGGCCCTGCCCAGCGGCAACCTCATCGTGCCGGTTATTCACAACGCCGACCAGCTCAACCTTAACGGCCTCACCAAGAAGGTGAACGACCTGGCCAACCGCGCCCGCATCAACAAGCTCACGCCCGCCGACCTCGAAGGCGGCACCTACACGCTGAGCAACGTGGGCTCGTTTGGCAACGTCATGGGCACGCCCATCATCATGCAGCCGCAGGTGGCCAT